>RCNI01000093.1_pt1 | contig 58967 bp, 47 predicted proteins | sample 2041151 | NCBI WGS metagenome assembly RCNI01 (sample SAMN09708214, study PRJNA481090) | feces metagenome | isolation source: feces | place: Antarctica: Albino Rookery
CAAATGTGCGACAAGCATTTTTTGAGAACAAAGATTGTAAATCAAATAATTAACGAGTCTCTTTACAATTATTAAGAGACACTAGTGATATTTTGAGAATATATCCGATGGTGTGATGGTGGTGCATGCAGGTTTCATTATAATTTTAGGCTTAATGTCTTGTTGAATCAATAGAATATTCCTATCTTTGAAAAGTGCTACAATCCTTTGACTTGTAGATGAATATACCGATATTTAAAATATTCTATTATGTGCAGCGACAGATATATCAGATTTGACTGGGCTATGAAGAGGATGCTCAGGAATAAGGCTAATTTCGTGGTGCTTGAGGGCTTGCTTTCCGTTCTTTTGAACGATAAGATAAAGATTCTGGAAATCCTGGAGAGCGAGAGTAACCAGACCGACCAGAATGACAAGTTTAACCGTGTGGACATCAAGGCTTCCACCAGTAATGGGGATATTGTAATCATTGAGGTTCAGAATACGCGTGAGGTATTTTATCTGGAGCGTATCCTTTACGGTGCCGCCAAAGCCATAACAGAGCATATCGACTTGGGCGACAGCTATAGGGAAGTGAAGAAGATCTATTCTATAAGCATTGTCTATTTTGATCTGGGCAAGGGTAATGACTACCTTTATCACGGCATCAACCGTTTTGTTGGCGTTCATACCAAGGATGAGCTGGTGATAACTACCCGTGAGGAGAATGCCATTGTGCGTAAATTGCCGAGAGAGGTTTTCCCCGAGTATTTCATTATCCGTGTGAATGAGTTTGATAAAGTAGCTAAGACTCCTCTTGAAGAGTGGATGCAGTATCTCAAGACCGGTAAGATAGACGAGTGTGCAACAGCTCCCGGACTTCCCGAGGCCAGGGAGAAATTGAAGTATTTTGATATGACTCCTGGTGAAAGACATGCTTATGATGAACATTTGAGTGCTATCATGATTCAAAAGGCGGAAGGTCGTGCAGAAGGCCGTGCAGAAGGAAAAGCAGAAACTAATATCAAGAATGCAAAAAGAATGCTAGAACGAAAATATTCAGTAGAAGAAATTTCAGAAATAACAGGACTTTCTATTGAGCAGTTAAATGATTTGAAGTTAAATTTGGAAAGATAAGCGGTTTATAATATATGGGTTGTAAGGGATAATGTCGGAGATTTATTTTTATGTAAGAAAATTAATTAACTTTATGCCCTAGTCGTATGTGTTGTATTTTACGATAGCTTTAAAACTTGAATATTATGGAACGAAAATATCATATCGGATTTTCCTTGAGTGGAGGTTTTATTAGAGGCATGGCTCATTTGGGAATGCTTCAGGCATTGTTTGAAAATAATATTCGTCCTGATATCTTGTCAGGGACAAGTGCAGGAGCTATAGTCAGTGCTTTTGTTGCAGATGGTAGGGAGCCGTTTGAAATTATGCAGTTGTTTTCCGAACGCTCTTTTACAGAATTGGCAAAGGTACGCCCTAGCATAGACAGTTTGTTGAAGATGGATTATTTTATTGATTTCTTGAAAGAAACTCTTCGCGCCCAGTATATAGAGGATTTAAATATACCGATTGTCATTACTGCTACAGATTTTGACCATGGTAAGAGTGTACATTTTACTAGCGGTGAACTTTCACTTTGCATTGCAGCTTCTTGTTGTATTCCTGTACTTTTTTCCCCTGTTGAAATAGATGGCATACGTTATGTAGACGGAGGAGTTTTTATGAATCTTCCGGTTACACCTATACGTGACTGTTGTGAGAAAGTACTAGCTTTGAATGTATATAAATTGAATGCCGATTCTTATCGTATGAACTTGGTAAGTATTGCTTTGCGTGCTTATCATTTTATGTTTCAAGCAAATACGTTTAATGAATTAGGGCTTGCTGATAAGGTTATAGCACCTGATGGGTTAGAAGAGTTTGCTAATTATGAACTTGACAAGGCAGAGGATATTTTTGGATTAGGTTACTTTGCTGCGCTACGTGCTATCGATTCTTGGAAAGATAAAAATAAATTAAATCTATTATGAAGGAAATAAATAACATGGTAATCTATCAGGTTTTTACCCGTCTTTTCGGGAATGATTTGAAAAACAATGAAGTAGGTGGGAATTTGATTCAGAACGGATGTAGCAAGATGAATGATTTTACGGATAAGGCATTGCAGCAGATTCATGCTTTGGGAGCTACTCATATTTGGTATACAGGAGTAATTGCACATGCTACTCAAACAGATTATTCGGCTTATGGTATACCACGTAATCATCCGGCTGTAGTAAAAGGCAAAGCCGGTTCACCTTATGCGATTCGCGATTATTATGATATAGATCCAGATTTGTCTGTTGATGTAGAACATCGTATGACTGAATTTGAGTCATTGGTAGAGCGTTCGCATCGTAATGGTCTGCAAGTTATCATTGATTTTGTGCCAAACCATGTGGCACGTGAATATCATTCGTTGGTCGCACCGGAGGGCGTACGTGATTTGGGGCAAGATGATGATACTAATCAAGCATTTGATGCTGATAATAATTTTTATTATATACCAGGTGTATCATTAGGAGGAGATATCAATCTGTGGGATAAGGAGATGGGGACTTATATTGAAAATCCGGCACGTGCTACAGGAAATAACCGCTTTGACGCCTATCTTAATGTCAATGACTGGTATGAGACGGTGAAACTGAACTATGGGGTGGATTACTTGAATAATACTGGTTGTCATTTTTCTCCATCTCCGGATACTTGGAGGAAAATGCGTGATATTCTTTTATTTTGGGCAGCAAAAGGTATTGATGGATTCCGTTGTGATATGGCAGAAATGGTGCCGTGTGAGTTTTGGGGATGGGTTATCCCTCAGATAAAGGAGAAGTTTCCTGAAGTGATTTTCATTGCAGAAGTGTATAATCCGGCTGAATACCGTAATTATATTTTTAATGGAAAGTTTGATTATCTTTATGATAAAGTGGGACTTTATGATACTTTGCGTGGAGTAATCTGTGGCTATGCGTCGGCAATGGATATCACTCGTTGTTGGCAGAGTGTTAACGATATTCAGAAGAATATGCTGAATTTTTTGGAGAATCATGATGAGCAACGTATTGCTTCGGATTTTTTTGCGGGAGATGCACGAAAGGCTTTACCTGCTTTAGTGGTATCTGCTTGTATGAATACAAATCCGATGATGATTTATTTTGGTCAGGAGTTAGGTGAAAAAGGAATGGACCAAGAAGGTTTTAGCGGAAAGGATGGACGTACCACAATTTTTGACTATTGGAGTATAGATACGCTTCGTCGTTGGAAAGGGAATGGAGCTTTCAATGGTACAGGATTGTCGGAAGAGGAGTTTGAGTTGCAGGCCTATTATCGTAAGGTGCTTACACTTTGCAATGCAGAAAAGGCACTGTTAAAAGGACAATTTTTCGATTTGATGTATGTAAACTCCAATTTTTCGGAGATGAATCCGCATAAGCAATATGCTTTTTTGCGCAGATGTGAAGATGAAGTATTGTTGGTTGTGGCCAATTTTGATGCTCAATCTGCCAATGTGTCTGTCAATTTACCGCAGCATGCTTTTGAGTATTTTCAGCTATCTCCTACTACAAGTTGTGAAGCTGAGGAGTTGTTGACTGGACAAAAGATGCTGTTACCTTTCTTTTGGGAATGCCCTGTACAGGTTGAAGTTCCGTCTTACGGAGCAGTAATATTGAAGTTTCGGCTGCCTTCCGAAGAATAGGGTAGTTATGTAAGAGTATGATAAGGAATCCCCTTGTTCCTGGTTTCTAAAAAGAATAGGAACAAGGGGATGTTTATAGCTTAAAGATGACTGTCAGGCGATTCCATGTGCGTTGGCACTCTTGTCAATTTTCTTGATGAGTCCCTGAAGTACGGCACCTGGACCACATTCTGTAAATTCAGTAGCACCATCTGCAATCATATTTTGAACGGTGTGAGTCCAACGTACAGAAGCAGTAAGTTGAGCCACCAGGTTTGTTTTAATTTCAGTCGGGTCTGTGTGAGGTTTTGCGTCTACATTTTGGTAGATGGGGCATTTAGGAGTATGGAATTCGGTTGCGTTGATTGCTGCTTCCAGTTCAATTTTAGCAGGATTCATCAATGGCGAATGGAATGCTCCACTGACTTTAAGAGGTAAAGCTCGTTTAGCACCGGCAGCTTTCATCAGTTCACAAGCTTTGTTGATACCTTCAATAGAACCGGAAATGACAATCTGTCCTGGACAGTTGAAGTTGGCTGCGACACAAGTTTCCCCCTCTGCACTAACTTGTGCACAGATTTCCTCTACTTTTTCGTCTGGCAGTGCGATGATGGCTGCCATTGTAGAAGGTTGCATTTCGCAAGCTTTCTGCATTGCCATTGCACGTGCATAGACCAACTTCAAGCCGTCTTCAAAGGAGAGAGCTCCAGCTGCAACCAACGCGGAAAACTCACCCAATGAGTGTCCGGCAGTCATTTCTGGCTGGAAGTTTTCACCCATGCAGAGTGCAGAAATTACAGAATGGAGAAATACTGCAGGCTGAGTGACTTTAGTTTGGCGCAAGTTTTCATCTGTGCCATTGAACATAATATCAGTGATGCGGTATCCTAAAATTTCGTTCGCTTTTTCAAAAAGTTCTTTTGCCAGTGGAGAGTTGTCATAGAGGTCTTTGCCCATGCCGACAAACTGTGCTCCCTGACCTGGAAATACAAATGCTTTCATATTTTAATTGTTTTAGCGTAAGTTATGCGACAAAGTTAATGATTAATTTTAAATATCATAATAACTGCACGTTAGTATTCAGTTGTAAGGATTATATTTCTTCTTGCAGATGCATGGCATGAGGAGCATAGAAATGATTTAATGGGCCATGCCCTTCTCCTATATGTATATCTGCCCCGTTTTTAATACCTTGATAGACATACTCTTTAGCTTTCTTTATGGCCTTGTCTATTGTTTCTCCTAAACAGAGGTAGGTGGCTATAGCAGAAGACAGGGTACATCCGGTGCCGTGAGTGTTTTTGCTGGTTATTTTTCGAGCACTATATAGATGAGGCAATGATTCATCTTTGATTTGTAACACATCGCACATACCTCCATCGGTAAGATGTCCTCCTTTTATCAAAACAGACTGGCTGCCATATTGGAGTAAGGCATTGGCGGCATCTTTCATCTGCTCTATATCGCTTACTGGCCGTTGTAGCAAGACTTCCGTTTCACAGAGGTTGGGGGTGATGACTGTGGCCAAAGGCATTAGTCGAGAGGTGATAGCTTGGATAGCTTCGTCTTCTATCAGTTTACATCCGCTGGTTGATACCATAACCGGGTCTAGCACTACATATTGAGGGCGGAATGTTTCAATTGCTTGAGCTATGGTTTCTACTATTTGGATATCGTTTACCATCCCTATTTTTATAGCTTGTGGACGGATGTCAGTCATCACGGCCCTTATTTGGTCTTTTACAAATTGTGGAGGAATAGGGTGAATGCCTGTTACTCCACATGTGTTTTGTACTGTAATTGCTGTGATGGCACTGGCGGCATAAGCCCCTAATGCTGATATTGTTTTAATATCGGCCTGTATACCGGCTCCTCCGCTGCAGTCTGAGCCAGCTATAGTTAAGATACAAGGATATTTTTTCATTTTAATGAGCGATTGGTTAATCTATTACAAAGATAGCATCTCTTTTTGATATATGCGAGGAGATGCAGTAGGAAGTAGAGCATATAGAGGTAGCTGTTTAGGTCAAGTTAAATAACACTAATTACCGGAGCCGGGTTTGAAGTTGTGGCTGAAACCATTAAATTTGTTTTCCTTTTGGTCGGATGATATACTTTTTATAAGTAATAGGCTTTACAAGGGAGTAATTATAATAGTTATAAATTTATAGAATCAAGAAATATACATGGTATGGTGACATTGATTGATGGAAAGGCTGTTGCTGCTCAGATTAAGCGGGAGATTGCAGCCGAAGTTACAGATATGTTGGAGCGTGGAGAGAAACGTCCTCATTTGGCTGCCATTTTGGTTGGTCATGATGGGGGGAGTGAAACTTATGTGTCTGCTAAAGTCAAGGCTTGTGAAGAATGTGGCTTTACCTCTTCGCTGATTCGTTATGAAGCGGATGTTACAGAAGAAGAGTTGTTGGCAAAAGTCAGCGAATTGAATCAAGAACCAGATGTAGATGGCTTTATTGTGCAGCTCCCATTGCCGAAACATATATCGGAGCAAAAAATTATTGAAGCAATTGATTACCGTAAGGATGTCGACGGTTTTCATCCGATAAATGTAGGTAGGATGTCTATCGGCCTACCCTGTTTTGTGTCGGCTACTCCTAGTGGCATTATGGAATTATTTAAACGATATCAGATAGAAACTCAAGGCAAGAAGTGTGTAGTGCTAGGTCGAAGTAACATTGTGGGAAAACCTATGGCGGCGTTGATGATGCAGAAAAGTTATCCGGGAGATGCTACTGTAACGGTTTGTCATAGTAGAAGTTGTGATTTGGTGAAAGAATGTCGTGAGGCTGATATTATCATTGCTGCATTGGGACAGCCTAATTTTGTCAAGGCAGATATGGTGAAAGAAGGAGCTGTAGTGATTGATGTTGGTACAACTCGTGTGCCTGATGCTACCCGCAAGTCTGGTTTTAAGTTGACAGGGGATGTCTTGTTTGATGAAGTTGCACCTAAATGCTCTTTTATAACTCCTGTGCCGGGAGGGGTCGGACCTATGACTATTGTTTCGTTGATGAAGAATACATTATTGGCAGGTAAAAAAGCTATTTATAAATAATGAATCAAGAGAATGAAGTCTGATTTTCTTTTTTTGATGAAAGTAAGAGTGCTGTGGGCTTTGTGGTGTGCCATACCCACAGCACTTTGTGCATCTGAAGTTTCTGATTCTCTTTCCATTCTGTTTGTAGGTGATTTGATGCAGCATAAAGCGCAGTTGGATGCAGCCCGTCGAAGTGACGGCAGTTATGATTATGCTGATTGTTTTAAATATGTGGAGGCAGAAATCAAGAGGGCTGATATTGCGGTAGGTAATTTAGAGGTTCCTTTGGGAGGGGAGCCTTATGCGGGTTATCCGGCTTTTAGTGCGCCTGATGAATGGTTAGAAGCTGTATGCAAGACTGGGTTTGATGTGCTGCTTACGGCCAATAATCATTGCCTGGATAGAGGTGGTAAAGGACTGGAACGTACTGTTTGGCAGTTGAAACGGGCCGGTGTGGATGCAGTAGGGACTTATATTGATAAAGATGATTTTAGAGAAAGGTATCCTTTGCAGGTCGAGCGGAATGGTTTTAAGATTGTATTTCTGAATTATACATACGGGACGAATGGTATTCCTGTTCCTGTAGGAAATATTGTGAATGGAATAGATCGTACTCAGATGCGTCAGGATATTCTTCATGCACGTAGAATGAAGCCTGATGCAATTATAGCTTGTTTGCATTGGGGGGTAGAGTATCATAGATTGCCGGAAGAAGGGGATAGGCACTTGGCCGAATGGTTGTTGAGTATGGGGGTAGATCATGTTATCGGGGCGCATCCTCATGTGGTGCAGCCTGTAGAAGTGATACCTTCGTCTTATAAGCTATCCAATCATGTGGTGGCTTATTCGTTGGGAAATTTTATATCTAATATGAGTAAGCAGCATACTGATGGGGGGATGATACTGAAGTTAGTCTTGAAGCGTCGATTAGGGCATGTCAGGTTGGCGGAATGTAGATATTCATTGGTATGGACTTCTCGTCCGGTGTTAAGTGGGAAGTCTAACTTCATGGTTTATCCGTCTTCAATGAGAAAAGATAGCTTGTCTAAGGCAGAGGAAAATCGTATGGATTTATTCTTAAAACAAACTCGAAATCTTTTCATGAAGTACAATAAAGGCATAAATGAATATTTTTTTTGAAAAAAACGGGTGAAAAGTTTGCAGATTTCAAATAAAGCTGTAACTTTGCACTCGCTTTCCTAAAGGAAGTAAGATAAATATGGTGACTATAGTTCAGTCGGTTAGAGCGTCAGATTGTGGTTCTGAATGTCGTGGGTTCGAATCCCACTAGTCACCCTGAAGGTTCAAATCCTGTCACTTTTAGTGGCGGGATTTTTTTATTGTCTTTGTATCAGTTGTAACTATCTAGATAATTATATATATTTGCAAGCAAAGTGATACAAATAAGAATAAAGAATTAGAATAAAATGAATATAGATAATAATCATTTGGTCATTATGGCAGGTGGGGTAGGCAGCCGATTTTGGCCGATGAGTACTCAGGAAATGCCTAAACAGTTTATAGATGTTTTAGGGTGTGGCAAATCACTTCTTCAACTTACTGTAGGTCGTTTTCAAGGAGTTTGTCCTGCAGAAAATATTTGGATTGTTACTTCTGCACGTTATGCTGATATTGTGAAAAAACAATTGCCTCAGATTTCTGCTGAGCATATCTTGCTAGAGCCTTGTCGTAGAAATACGGCTCCATGTATTGCTTATGTAAGCTGGAAAATCAAGAAATTAAATCCTAAGGCGAATATAATAGTTACTCCTAGTGACCATATCGTTTTGGATATTCCTGAGTTTATACGTGTTGTAACCTCTTCATTGAAGTTTACAGCCAATTCGGATGCAATTGTTACTTTAGGGATGAAGGCTACTCGTCCGGAAACAGGATATGGATATATTGAAGCAGACTTGTCAATGTCCTGCCCTTCCAATCAAGAAATCTATCGGGTGTATGCTTTTAAGGAGAAACCGGATTTAGAAACTGCTAGCCGATACATTCAACGTAAGAATTATTATTGGAACTCTGGAATCTTTATTTGGAATGTAAGTACGATTGTCAATGCATTGCGTGTTTACCAACCAGGTATTGTAGAAGTCTTTGAGCGTATGATGCCTTATTACTTTACAGAGAAGGAGCAGGAGAAGGTTGATGAACTGTTCCCTACTTGTGAGAATATCTCTATAGACTATGCTATAATGGAGAAAGCGGAGGAGATTTATGTCTTTCCAGCACATTTTGGATGGAGTGATTTGGGAACATGGGGTTCTCTTCACGAAAACTCACAGAAAGATTCTCATAATAATGTTTGTATTGGAAATCATATCAAATTGCATGAATCTAGGAATTGTGTGATTCATACCACACAAGAAAAGAAAGTTATCATTCAAGGGCTTGACGGATATATTGTAGCGGAAAACAATGATACGCTTTTAGTTTGTAGACTGACGGAAGAACAGCGTATTAAGGATTTTGCCGGTGAGTGATGAAATGCATTGTAAAGAGGGAGGATTTTACAGCAAGATTTCTGTATCTTCTTTCCTCTTTTTATTTCTGAGCTTGGGCAATTTGGTGAAACTGGTCAATATATCCATTTATAAGATGGACTTTTTCTTGAATTTGTTTTTGAAGGTTGTTGGAGAACATCCTACTATCTTTTTGAAATATCGGTTGAAATTGGATATTGTGTCAAATCCACATTCAAGACTTATTTGTGAAATATTCATGGAGCCAATGTATAATAATTTGCAGGCATATCCTATTCTCATTTCATGGATATATTCCATGCATGTTTTGCCAGTCTTTTCCTTAAAGAATCTACAAAATGCAGTCGTATTCATAGCTGCGAATTCTGCTATTTCATTTAAGTTTATGTTTTGAGTATATTTTGAGTTTAAATATTTAATTACTTTCTCAATTTTTTTGTCTTTATATCCTGTAAGAGTGAAATTATAGTTGGGAGTTGCAGCCAGTTCCTTGTCTTCAACAGATGTTAAAGAGTCTAATAGGCGGAGGAAATAAACGATTTTCTCAACCCCATCTTCTTGAAGAATTTTGTTTAAGTATTGTTTTATTATTGGGTATTCTTTGATTTTAAAGCGGATTCCCCTATTAGCATATCCCAGTAATTCGTGTATTTTGATGAACTGTTTATAGTTAGAAAAGGCATATTGCATAAAATCCTTTTCAAATTGGATGATTGCTCCGTTTACTCTAAGTTCGTTGTCTTTTTTATATTCTGGAGGGTTCTGAATCCAGTGTGGAAGTTCACTTCCTATCAAAAACAGCGTTTCGTCGGAATAGTTCATGATGCTATCCCCTATAATAAATTCCCCATATCCTTTTTCAATATACATTATTTCAAATTCGCTATGAAAATGCCAAGGATATGTAAAGTGCTTGTAGTTGAAAAATCGCGAAATGATAGGGCTGGTTGGAGTTATATATAATAATTCATTTATTATATTTTTCATTTTGAGTGTAATTAGGTTTATGATTTATATCGGGCAAAAATAATGATATGCAATTGAATGAACAAGTTAAATCAATCTGTTCTGAGATAAAAATATAATTTTTTATGTTTAATTTTGATTAAGAATGAAGAGAAATTGCTGTTTCTGATGAGGATAGTGGCTGAGTAAGCTATTCTTGAAAGATGATTTTAGGGATAAGAGAATAGTTTTACATAAAAGGACAAAAAAGATGAAAATAAAAGCTGCAAAACCGGATATTTGCAAAAATATAGGAAGAATCTGCAAATATAAATGAGATGATATACTAATTTATGGATTATTTTTGTGCATATAAATTATAAATAATTTGTGTGTAAAAAGCCTGTTGCTTTTAGCAACGGGAATCATAAATGATTTATAGGTTCTGTAATTGGTGTTGGCAAATAGTAGCCAATGGGATTGTAGATGAGGATACCTTATAAAATATTATTTAATCTTATGAAAAAACTTTTTTTGACAGTTGCTTTATTTTCAGCTACGTTAAGTTATGCTCAGGTGGGAACTCAGCAAGCGTCGATGAAACTGCCGGCGGAAATGGAAATCAAACTAGAATATGGTGCAGATCGATTGGGAAAACGATACGATAAAGATATGCAGAAATTCCGTGAAAATCGATTAGGGGCATTTGTGCATTGGGGATTGTATGCAATACCTGGAGGCGAATGGAATGGTAAGGTTTATCATGGTGCAGCAGAATGGTTGAAAGCATGGGCTAAAGTGCCTATCGGTGAATGGTTGAATTTGATGGAACAATGGAATCCTACTGATTATAATCCTGTAAAATGGGCCAAAAGTTTCAAGAAAATGGGAGTGAAGTATGTTAAGATTACAACTAAACATCATGAAGGTTTCTGCTTATGGCCTAGTAAATACACTAAACATACTGTAGCTAACACTCCTTACAAGAAAGATTTGATAGGCCCGTTGGTGAAAGCCTGCAATGATGAAGGTATTGATATTGCCTTCTATTTTTCTGTAATGGATTGGAGTCATCCCGATTATCGATATGATATAAAGACTCCTGAAGACCAGGAAGCATTTAACTGTTTCTTGGATTTTACTGAAAACCAGTTGCGCGAATTGGCTACTACCTATCCTACGGTTAAGGATTTTTGGTTTGATGGAACTTGGGACAAGAGTATCAAAAAAAACGGTTGGTGGACTGCAAAGATGGAGCGAATGTTGAAAGAACTTGTTCCGGGGGTTACTGTCAACAGTCGTTTGCGTGCAGATGATTATGGCAAACGGCATTTTGATAGCAACGGCCATTTGATGGGAGATTATGAGTCGGCATACGAACGCCGTTTGCCAGACCCAGTGAAAGACTTGCAAGTGGTTGATTGGGATTGGGAAGCTTGTATGACTGTTCCTGAAAACCAATGGGGGTATCATAAAGATTGGTCTTTAAGTTATGTCAAGACCAACGAGGAAATCTTGGAAAGAGTGGTTCATGCCGTTTCAATGGGTGGAAATATGTTGGTGAATTTTGGCCCTATGGCAAATGGCGATTTTCGTAAGGAAGAAAAAGACATCATGGATTATATTGGCCGTTGGATGAATAAAAATGGTGAATGTATTTATGGTTGTGGATATGCAGGCTTGCCAAAACAAGATTGGGGGTATTTTACTAAAGACAAGAAAGATGGTATATATATGATTGTGTTTAACAGACCATTCTCTGGTATGTTAAGAGTAAATGTGCCTAAAGGGATGCAGATAGAAAAAGCAGAGTCCTTGAATGGCGGTGAACTGAAGGTTATGGAGACAACACGTAATGAGTATAACGTATGTGCTCCTAAGGGGAATATGAGTGAACCGTATGTCATCAAACTTCAGGTTAAAAATAAAACGGTGAAGACCGACCAATATAGAGAGGCTTTGACTTAAATATGTTTGTATAATGATATGAAACTGATTTGATCTTATATTGTTATTGGATAAATAGTGGTGGAAATCAAATCAGTTTTTATGTTGAATAGAGGATGAATTTATTGGTATGGTAAATAAATGATGAAGTTATGAATCGTATAGTTGGATATTTAGGATTGATGATAGGAATGTTGATGCCGTTGAGTATGTTGGCCAACACTCCATTTACTAGAATAGAAACAAAGAACATGATGCGCAAGGTGGCCGATTGGCAGATAGCACATCCTAATGAGGGGTATGAGCATGATGATGTATCTTGGACCAATGCTGCTTTGTATCTTGGTATGTTAGATTGGGCAGAGTTGTCGGAGAGAGAGGACCAGTATAGCTATTATTATGATTGGATGGTAAAAATTGGGCGGCGTAATCAGTTCCAGTTGGGTAAATGGATGTATCATGCTGATTTCATTGCAGTAGCTCAAATGTATATTGATTTATATAAGAAATATGGTGATGAAAGAATGATGTGGCATGTATGGGCGAGGACCGATTGGGTAGTGTCTCATCCGGTTCAAAGCACACTGGAACTGAATTATAGCAAAGCTGAAACACTAGACAGATGGTCTTGGTGTGATGCGTTGTTCATGGCTCCCCCTGTGTATGCCAAATTATATGCGTTGACAAAGGACGAAAAATATGTAAACTTCCTTAATAAGGAATATAAGGCTACTTATGACTATTTGTTTGACAAATCAGAAAATCTTTTTTACAGAGATTGCCGTTTCTTTGACAAGAAAGAGGCCAATGGAAAGAAGGTCTTTTGGGGACGTGGTAATGGTTGGGTGCTTGGTGGGTTGTGCGAGATTTTGCAAGCCCTACCTAAAGGAGATAAAAACAGAAAGTTTTATGAAGAACTTTTCGTGAAGTTGAGTTGTCGGGTTGCCGAACTGCAAAGTCAAGATGGATATTGGCATGCTAGTTTGCTTGATCCCGCTTCTTATCCGTCGCCCGAAACCAGTGCAACAGGATTTATTGTATATGCGCTGGCTTATGGTATCAATGAAGGGTTGCTTGATAAAGACCAATATACTCCGACGGTGTGCAAGGGGTGGAAGGCAATGTTGAAGGCCGTAGATAGTAACGGGAAATTAGGTTATGTGCAGCAGATTGGTGCAGACCCTCGAAAGGTGACTCGTGACATGACTGAAGTGTATGGTGTGGGGGCTTTTTTGCTGGCTGGTTGTCAAATATATAAAATGATGGAATAAACTTGAATAATGATGGATAGAAGAAAAATATTGTGGGCTGTGTTGCCCTTTTTGTTTTTTGCTTACGGATATTCACGCAAAGTGGTTTCTTTTTCTGAAGGCTGGGAGTTTAGGAAAGGATATTTTTCAGAAGAGGTTCAGCGTGTTGTCTCACAGTGGAATGGAAAGTGGGAGAAAATAGATTTGCCTCATACTTGGAACTCTGTCGATATGCAAGTGCACTACAAGGATTTCTATGAGGGTGAGGCTTATTATAAGAAAATGTACTATTGTCCTGCGGAAATGAAAGACAAACGTGTATTCTTGCGCTTTGAAGGAGTAGGTGCCTGTGCAGAAGTTTATGTCAATGGACAGCTTGCCGGTAGTCATAAAGGGGCGTATTCTGCTTTTGTAGTAGAAATAACAAAAGCTTTGAAATATGGAGAGGATAATTTGATTCTTGTCAAGGCAGACAATAAGGCTCGTCCGGATGTGATACCTGTCAATCATGTCTTGTTTGGAGTGTATGGAGGCATTTATCGTCCTGTTTGGCTGGTTACGGCAGAGCAGGCTCTTATTTCAGTGACGGACCATGCTTCTCCTGGAGTTTATATTACGCAGAAGAATGTATCTGAATCTTCGGCTGAGGTGAAGGTGAAGGTGAAGCTGGATAATGGCGGACTTTACTCAACTCCGGTCACTCTAGAGAATGCTATTTACACAATGGAGGGCAAGCTGGTGCATCTGGATAAAAAGGAGATTGATTTATCTGCACAGGGAAACAGGCAGTTGACTTCTGTGTTCAGGATGAAACGGCCTCACTTGTGGCATGGACGTAAAGACCCTTATCTTTATCGTGTGGAATGTACGTTGAAGTCGGAGGGGAATGTCATCGACCAGGTGATACAGCCTTTGGGGATACGTAAATATGAAATTGTTCCGGGTAAAGGCTTTTATCTTAACGGAGAGAAATATCCGATGTATGGAGTTTGTCGTCATCAAGACTGGTGGGGCATTGGTAGTGCTTTGAAAAACGAGCATCATGATGCAGACCTTCATACGATTATGGATTTGGGAGCTACTACTGTACGTTTTGCACATTATCAGCAGTCTGAGTATTTATATTCTAGATGTGATTCTTTGGGGCTGATATTGTGGGCAGAGATTCCGTTTGTAAATAGAGTGACGGGAAAAGAGTCTGAAAATGCACATACACAGTTGATGGAATTGATTCGTCAGAACTTCAACCATCCTTCTATCTATATATGGGGATTGCATAACGAAGTGTATAGTCCGTATGCATATACATCTCAACTTACTGCATCTTTAAATGATCTGGCTAAATCGGAAGACCCCGACCGCTATACGGTTTCTGTCAGCGGGTATGGACATATGGAGCATCCGGTTAACCTCAACGCCGATGTACAGGCTATGAACCGTTATTTCGGATGGTATGAGAAAAAGATAGGTGATATTGTTCCGTGGATTGAGGACTTGGAAAGCAAATATCCTGGCAATGCGTTTATCTTGAGTGAATATGGGGCTGATGCTAATCTTGCTCATCAGACTGAGTATCTGGGTGAGTCGTTGAATTGGACCAAGCCTTACTATCCTGAAACGTTTCAAACCAAAACCCATGAGTATCATTGGAGTGTGATTGCGAAGCATCCGTATATTGTAGCTTCATACTTATGGAATACTTTTGATTTTGCCACACCTTTGGCTTATCGTGGAGATGTTCCTGCACGAAACATGAAAGGGCTGGTCACCTTTGACCGTAAAATTAAGAAAGATTCTTATTATTGGTATAAGGCCAACTGGAGCAAGGAGCCGGTAGTGTATCTGACCCAAAGACGCAATGTGAATAGGGAAAAGAAGTGTACTACAGTTACGGTATATTCAAATGTAGGCGAACCGGTTGTCTATCTAAATGGAAGGGTTTTGAAGGGTGTTCGTAAAGGGTATACTGAAGTGCATTATGTGCTGGACAGTGTAGAACTTGATAATGGTGAGAACAGGTTGAAAGCTGTGGTTGTCAAGGATGGCAAGAAATATTCGGATGAAATATTGTGGAACTATACAGGAGAACAGAATCGTGCTACGGAGGCTTATGAAAACAAAGCTGTCCATGCTGGGTTCTGATTCCCATATTGGTTTTCATTATTGCAATACATTGCTTCCCTTGGTGTTGACTTTGAGCAGAGATGTAGGAGCTGCTGAATTCTTGTTGGATAAGGATAATATAATATGTTTTAATAGTTTCTAGTCTGATAATCCGATATTTTTTGTGTTACTTTGCAAAAAATATTAACGAAACAGATTAAAACAACGAAATGAAACGAAATTTTAAAGATTATGCTTTGCTTACTCTCAAAGGAATGGGAATGGGTGCAGCTGATGTTGTTCCTGGAGTTTCTGGAGGAACCATAGCTTTTATAGTAGGAATTTACGATGAGTTGATTGATTCCATCAAGAGCGTCAATGTTCAGAGCTTGAAGATGTTGTTGACAGGCAAACCCGCTGTTTTTTGGAAGATGATAAATGGGAATTTCTTGCTGTCATTAGTGTTGGGTATCGGTATCAGTGTCTTTTCGTTGGCTAAGATAATCACTTGGCTGTTGGTTACTCATCCCGTATTGGTGTGGTCATTCTTCTTCGGACTGGTATTGGCTTCTACTTTTTTTGTAGGAAAGGATATCAAGGAATGGAATTGGAAGACAGTTTTAGGTTTTATTTGTGGTGCTGCCATCGCATATTATATTACGGTAGCCACTCCGGCTAACACTTCTTCCGGTCTGCCGTTTATTTTCCTTTGTGGTGCCATTGCCATTTGTGCAATGATTCTTCCAGGCATTTCCGGCAGTTTCATTTTGGTGTTGCTAGGAAAGTATTTCTTCATCATGGAGGCTGTAAAGAGTTTGAACGTACCGGTTCTGGCTGTATTTGGACTAGGGGCTTGCATCGGTATCACTACGTTTTCAAGAGTACTGTCGTTTGCGCTCAAACATTTCCGCAACATTACTTTGGCTGTATTGTCGGGCTTTATGCTAGGGTCTTTAAATAAGGTTTGGCCGTGGAAAGAGGTGGTCGACAATACTCATGGAATGGCTATAGAGAGCAATATATTGCCTAATGAGAATGTGGTTGAGGCTGTGGTCTTGATGGTCGTTGGTTTTGCTATGGTTTATTTCTTGGAGAAACTTTCCAGCAAGACTAATTGATGATTATATAAGATAGAGTATTATATTGGGAGGATGCGTCAAGGCATCCTCTTTTTTTTCCGATGAAGTCTTTGTCAATAATTCGCTTCAAAATTCTTTTTGCTTGCAAAAAGAATGTAAAATCAATCTTCCTGTAAATTCAAGATTTTTAATTCCGTATATTCTAGGATACTTTTCTTGATTATTATACCAAAAATATTCAATGTTCATTCATTTATACTACGGTTCATTGGAATCATCCTGGCATTTTTACTCAATCTTCTAGTTATTTGGGGCGAAATATTTAGTTGTTTTTCTCAAAATGTTTATAAGATTCTCCCAAAATGTCGGTATGATTTTACCCTTTGAGCAAATTATTGGGGTGAAAAGGTCTTCCGAGAGTCTAGAACAGAATCAGTTTCAGTCCGAATTTTGCTGTATATTATGTTAAGTATCAAATAAATATGACTAAGGTGGCTGCTTGAGAATTACAAAAACAGAATTATGTATGCTCCAGCATGGCAATTTTCGATTCTCGTCAATGTAAAAATACATTTTGACATTTTGCTTTGGATAAAAGAAAAGGTCCGGACCGATGAGAGTCTGGACCTTTGTTGATAAGAAAAGAGGATGTGCTATATGAAGTGAAGACACACACTCTTTAATATTGTATTATTTGTTGATTTTACTCCAAGTATCTTTCAGAGAAACGGTGCGGTTGAAAATCAGATGCTCAGGAGTAGAGTCTTTGTCTACATTGAAATATCCGATGCGCTGGAATTGCAGATAATCCAATGGTTTTGCTTCCGCCAAGAATTTTTCTACATAACATTCATTCAGCACCTTCAGCGAATCCGGGTTAATCATTTCCTGCATAGCTTCCAGTGGAGAGCAATTTTTAGCTTCACGGATGGCAGCCATTTCATCACGTGGATTTTCTACCTTCCACAGACGGTCGTACAGACGGACTTCTGCTTTTAGGCAATGGTTACAGCTAACCCAGTGCAGCGTACCCTTTACTTTTCTGTTGGCTTCAGGCATTCCGCTTTTTGTGTTCGGGTCATATTCAGCGTATATTTCTACGATATTTCCGTTCTCGTCTTTCTTGCATCCTGTACATTTTACAATGTATGCATTTTTCAGACGAACTTCCTGTCCTGGAGTCATGCGGAAGAATTTCTTAGGAGCATCTTCCATGAAGTCTTCACGTTCCATCCACAATTCGCGGCTGAATTCGATGGTATGTGTACCTGCTGTTGGGTCTTCCGGATTGTTGATGGCTTCCATCTCTTCCACCTGTCCTTCCGGATAGTTGGTCAGAATCAGTTTCACAGGATTGACAACTGCCGATACACGAGTGGCACGAGTATTCAAGTCTTCGCGTACAGCACTTTCCAGCAGTGCGAAGTCGTTTAGTGCATCGTATGTAGTATAACCAATCTTGTCGATGAACTTGCGGATAGACTCAGGCGAGTATCCACGACGGCGGAAACCGCAGATGGTCGGCATTCGAGGGTCGTCCCATCCGTTTACCAGTCCTTCTTTTACTAAAGTCAGCAAGTTTCTCTTGCTCATCAGTGTATAGCTCAAGTTCAGTTTGTTGAATTCATACTGTCTTGGTCGGTTGTCATCCAGGTCTTTACCTTCTTTAACCCAGTCAACAAACAAGTCATACAAAGGGCGGTGTACCACAAACTCCAATGTACATAAAGAATGAGTTACTCCTTCAAAATAGTCACTTTGTCCGTGAGCAAAATCATACATCGGATAAGCTTTCCATTTATCTCCGGTACGGTGATGAGGAGTTTTCACTACACGATACATGATAGGGTCGCGAAAGTGCATGTTAGGATTTGCCATATCAATCTTGGCTCTCAACACCATTTTCCCTTCTTCAATTTTTCCGCTGTTCATTTTTTCAAACAGAGCCAGACTTTCTTCTGCAGGGCGGTTGCGGTAAGGGCTTTCAGTACCTGCTTGAGTAGGAGTACCTTTTTGAGCAGCAATTTCTTCGGCGCTCTGTTCATCAATATAAGCCTTTCCTTCCTTGATGAGGTGTACAGCCAAATCCCATAGCTGCTGGAAATAGTCGGAAGCATAAAATTCGTTGCCCCACTGGTATCCCAGCCACTGGATATCTTCTTTGATGGCTTCTACATACTCCACATCTTCTTTGGTTGGGTTGGTGTCGTCAAATCGAAGGTTACATACACCTCCGTATCGCTGTGCGATGCCGAAGTCCATGCAGATAGCTTTTGCATGGCCGATATGAAGATATCCGTTGGGTTCCGGCGGAAAACGGGTCTGAATTCGTCCGCTGTTTTTCCCTTCCTTTAAATCTTTCTCTACAATCTGTTCAATGAAGTTCAAACTCTTTTTTTCTGAACTTTCTGTTGCGTTTATTTCAGTCATAGCGTTTATATTATATTCACTTAATGGCGCAAATTTAATGATTCTTTTTGTGAATATCTATAATAGTAAGATGATAACTATAGCTTTTTATTAAAAAAAAATGATATTTTTGCATGTAGACAAGTGAAAGGAAATAGAAATAATATTAATTAAATAAAAAAGCCATAAAATCCATAAATATGTTGAAGGACATGTTTTTAAATTTGTTTAGTTCAAAAAATCCCTGCATCTTTGCAGCGTTATCCTGAAAACAATCTTTTTACCTTAAAAAAAAACTAATACCTATTGAAAACTTAAAAAAAGGCTCTTTGTGAAAAGCGCCTTTTTTTGTTTTGTATCCCTCTCCCCATAGTTTAAATTCTCGAGCATTTAATATCTTTTTAGTTTTCGGGGAATTATGTATTTTTGCAATACCGTCATTGTGGTGGTCAGATATACTTTTCTGTATTATTATTTATTTAGAAGAAACAAACTGATGATAAAACTTCGTTGCGTAGTGGAACGTATCACTTTTCAGAATCCGGAAAACGGATACTCTATTATGAAAGTGGCCGTGAAAGGTTATAAAGACCTTGTTACCCTGGTGGGTAGTCTATTGGATGTGCCTGTGGGGAGTGTATTGTTGTGTGATGGAAATTGGAAAGTAGACAAGCGATACGGTAGTCAGTTTGTGGTGGAATCATGGCAAGAGGTGATGCCGGCCACGGTCTATGGCATAGAGAAATATCTTGGCAGCGGACTGGTAAAAGGTATCGGGCCAAAGTTTGCCAAACAGATTGTAGGCAAGTTCGGGGTAGAAACCATCGAAGTGATTGAAAATGATATAGACCGTCTTTATGAAGTGTCTGGTATCGGTAAGAAAAGGGTGGAGAAGATTCGTGAGAGCTGGGAGAAGCAGAAAGACATTAAGAATGTGATGCTTTTCTTGCAGGGATTTGGAGTAAGTACAGCCTATGCTGCAAAGATTTACAGGCAGTATGGAAAAGAAAGTATAGAGAAGGTGAAGGAAAATCCTTACCGGCTGGCGGATGATATTTGGGGCATTGGCTTCAAGACGGCCGACAGTATTGCGTCTAAAATGGGGTATGAGCGGAATGATTTGCGGCGATGTAAGAGTGGCATGGTATATACTCTCAATCAGTTGTCTAATGAGGGGCATGTGTTTGCGGTTGAGGAACAGTTGGTGGAAGCTGCCAAAACGTTGTTGGAAGCGGAGGAAGAAGCCATACGTGAGGCAATGAGTATGATGGTGGTTGATGAAGACCTTGTTCGGGACGGTGAAGCTATTTACCTCCCTCCTTTTTATTATGCAGAGATAGGTGTTGCCGGCAGGTTGTTGCGGTTGATTGAAGCGGCGGATGGAGGTGCTTTGCAGTCGGTGTTCAACCTGGATAAGTTGCAGCGGGAAACACAGGTGGAATATGACGAGATACAGGTGCAAGCCATTCGCCAGTCTGTAGAGTCGAAGGTGATGGTACTTACCGGAGGGCCGGGTACAGGAAAGACCACCACCACTAAGGCTATCATTGCTGCATTGCAGTCGGCAGGCTTGCGTATCTTGCTTGCTGCGCCTACGGGAAGGGCTGCCAAGCGGATGAGCGAGGCTACCGGTATGGAGGCCAAGACCATTCATCGCCTGTTGGAATTTAATCCGGCCGACGGTTACAAGCGCAACGACGATAATCCGTTAGAAGGTGATGCCTTGATAGTAGACGAGTGCTCTATGATAGATGTCATTCTGATGAATAATCTGTTGAAGGCGATACCTGCACGGATGCGTCTGGTGCTGGTAGGGGATATCGACCAGCTTCCCAGTGTTGGGGCTGGCAATGTATTGCGTGACATCATCGATTCGCAGAAGATTCCCGTAGTACGTCTTACCAGGATATTCCGTCAGGCTCAGTCGAGTCGCATCGTGATGAATGCACATGCAATCAATAGAGGTGCGTTTCCTGATATCAGCAACGGAAAGACCACCGATTTTTTCTTTATATCAGCCGAGGATGCTGAAGAGGTAGCTGCATCAATCGTCAATTTGGTGAAAAATCGTTTGCCTAAGGCTTATCATGAAAAGACCGTAAGCATTCAGGTGCTTACTCCTATGCAGCGCGGAGTGGTGGGAGCGGCCAATCTGAACTTGTCGTTGCAGCAGGCGTTGAATCCTTCGCAGCAGTTTCTGTCGCGCACAGGCATTGCTTTTAAGCAGGGCGACCGGGTGATGCAGTTGCGCAATAACTACGACAAGGATGTGTATAATGGTGATTTGGGCTATATTGAGAGTGTAGATATGGATGATCGTTCGCTGCTGGTTTGTTTTGATGAGAAACTAGTGGGATATGAAGCGTCTGAGCTTGATGAACTTACACTGGCTTATGCCACAACCATTCATAAGTCGCAAGGTTCTGAATATCCCATAGTGGTGATGCCGGTATTGATGACTCATTTTATGATGCTTCAGCGTAATCTGATTTATACTGGTATTACGCGTGCCAAGAAAATTTGTATTTTGATAGGGCAGAAGAAGGCTTTGGCTTATGCTATCCGTAATATGGCGGTGTTAAAGCGCAATACTAAGTTGAAGGAGCGGCTCAACCCGAACCTTTCGCTTTCATTGTCTGGTTCTGCTGTGTATTCGTTATCTGGTGAAGAAAGTGGAATGGCTGCCGAACCGACAACTGATTATGGAAGGAAGTAGGTTAAAAGATATAATAGTATGTTCGGTGGCTATTGCTCATCGATTGGTTGCTGGCTAATAAAGAATGAACGTACATTTTCACTATCTTTGTAGGGAATTAGAAAATGAAAGAGATATGGCACAACCATTGGCAGAACGTATGCGCCCGCATACTCTTGATGAGTATATAGGGCAGAAACATTTGGTAGGAGAAGGAGCTGTCTTGCGTCGTATGATAGATGCCGGCAGGATTTCCTCGTTTATTTTATGGGGACCTCCGGGGGTGGGTAAAACCACCTTGGCGCAGATTATCGCCCATAAACTGGAAACGCCTTTCTATACGCTCAGCGCGGTGACTTCGGGAGTGAAGGATGTGAGGGATGTGATAGAAAAGGCACGTTCCGGAAGGTTCTTTTCACAGCAGAGCCCGATTCTTTTTATTGATGAAATACACCGTTTCAGCAAATCACAGCAAGACTCTTTGTTGGGTGCGGTGGAAACGGGGGTGGTAACTCTCATAGGAGCTACTACTGAAAATCCTTCCTTCGAGGTTATTAGGCCGTTGCTGTCGCGCTGCCAACTTTATGTGCTCAAATCGTTAGAGAAAGAAGACTTGGTGGAACTCCTGCATTTGGCCTTGAAGAAGGATGTGATATTGAAGGAACGTGACATCCGTTTGGTGGAGACCGATGCGATGCTTCGTTATTCGGGAGGGGATGCGCGTAAGTTGCTGAATATTCTGGAACTTGTAGTGGAGGCAGAAGATGCGGAAGTGATAGAGATTACCGATGAAAAGGTGGTGGAGCGCTTGCAGCAGAATCCGTTGGCTTACGATAAGGAAGGGGAAATGCATTATGATATTGTGTCGGCTTTCATCAAGTCAATTCGAGGAAGTGATCCCGATGCCGCCCTTTATTGGCTGGCGAGGATGATTGAAGGGGGTGAGGAGCCGTCATTTATCGCACGTCGTCTGGTCATATCGGCTTCAGAAGATATTGGCTTGGCCAATCCTAATGCCCTGTTGCTGGCCAATGCTGCTTTTGATGCCGTGATGAAGATTGGCTGGCCGGAGGGGCGTATCCCTTTAGCTGAGGCTACGGTTTATTTGGCTACCAGCCCCAAAAGCAATTCGGCTTATGAGGGAATCAATAAGGCGCTTGAGGTTGTGCGCGAAACAGGTAACCAGCCTGTGCCGTTACATCTGCGCAATGCGCCTACCAAACTGATGAAGCAGCTGGGCTATGGCAAGGATTACAAGTATGCACATGCTTATCCGGGGAATTTCGTGCGTCAGCAGTTCCTGCCCGATGATCTGTCAGGCTTGCGTTTATGGCATCCTCAGTCAAATCCTGCCGAACAGAAGTTGGGTGAGCGGATGGAGCATCTTTGGGGTGAGCGTTTCAAGAAATGAAAATCAATTTAGTTTATATATACTATCAATAGATTGAAAGATGAAGATTGTAGTATTAGATGGATATACTTTATATTCAGAAAGAGAAAAATGGACTGCCTTGGAGCAGTTGGGGGAATTGGTGATATACCCTCGTACGAGTCGTGAAGAAACTGTGTCTCGGGCTTTAGATGCGGAAGTGTTGTTTACCAACAAGACGGTGCTTGACGAGGAGATCATCATGCAGTTGCCTCGTTTGAAATATATCGGGGTGTTGGCTACAGGTTATAATATTGTAGATGTGAAGGCTGCTGCAGCAAGAGGTGTGGTGGTGACCAATGTGCCTGCTTACAGTACCGACTCGGTGGCTCAGATGGCATTTGCTCATCTGCTGAATATTACTCAGCGAGTAGACCATTATGCCAGTGAGGTGCGTATGGGGGTATGGAGCGGACAGCCGGATTTCTGTTATCAGAAAACTCCACTTACGGAACTGGCCGGTAAGGTGATTGGAATCGTTGGACTTGGACGTACTGGAGTGGCTACAGCTCGTGTGGCTGAGGCTTTCGGAATGATAGTATGGGCCTATACAAGCAAAACACAGGAGGAACTTCCCGTGGGATGGAAGAAAGTTGGACTAGACGAACTGTTTGCTGGGGTTGATGTGGTGTCTTTGCATTGTCCGTTGAATGAGCAGACTGCTCATTTAGTCAATGCGTCTAGATTAGCCATCATGAAAGAGAGTGCTGTGTTGATTAATACTGGTCGTGGAGGTTTGGTGGATGAAGTTGCTTTGGCAGAGGCTCTTTCTAGTGGCAAGTTACGTGCTGCCGGACTGGATGTGATGGTGAGCGAGCCACCTGTGGCGGACAATCCGTTGCTTCGGTTGGAAAATTGCTTTATCACTCCACATTTGGCATGGGCTACCGATGAAGCTAAGCAGCGTTTGATGAAACAGGCGGTGGCTAATTTGGATGCATGGATAAAAAATGAACCAATTAATATAATCAGATAGATAAACTTATGAATAAAGAAGAGAGAATCGGTCAGGCGGTAGCCTTTTTTAAGGAAGGATATAATTGTTCGCAGTCGGTAGTGGCTGCCTATGCAGATATGTATGGATTTACACGTGAGCAGGCTTTGCGTATGTCGGCTTCCTTTGGTGGAGGTATCGGTCGTATGAGAGAAACTTGTGGAGCTGCTTGTGGAATGTTCCTGCTTGCAGGATTGGAAACGGGATGTACTGATGCTTCCAATCGTGAAGGTAAAGGGGCAAACTATGCATTGGTGCAGCAGTTGGCTGCCAAATTTAAGAAAGAAAACGGTGCGCTTCGTTGTGCTGATTTGTTGGGGCTTTCCAAGAAAGAACCGGTAGTTTCTACACCTGAAGCACGCACGCAGCAATATTATGCCAAACGTCCATGTGCCAAGATGGTAGAAACAGCTGCTCGTCTGTGGGGAGAATACCTGGAGGAAAAAGGTAAACTATAGTTCCCTCTTTTCTCATTTTAGATTGAAAATGAGGTGGTAATGCTTTTTTTTATTAACTTTGCAGAGAAATGCACAAGCACTTTCCTCTGATTGAAGGGAAAGCGACGGATTATTAATCTTTAAAAGTTAGGTATTATGTTACAAGAAAAGGCTGGCATGTTGGCTGGCAAGATTTGGGAAGCATTGAATGAAAAGGGTGAATTGTCGCAGAAAGAGTTAAAGAAAGCTGTAAAGGTAAGAGCTGATAAGGATTTGTTTTTAGGACTTGGTTGGCTTCTTAGAGAAGATAAGGTGGAAGTGGAGGAAAAGAACGACCATCTTGTTTTCTACTTGAAATAAATCGAATAGAGATGAAGCGTTGACGGGCTTTTATGAAGCTACTTCAACGCTTTTCTTTTTAATAAACACAAGAATATATGCATACAAGAGAAGAAAAACTGGAAGCGTTCGGTCGTTTGCTGGATGTGCTGGATGAATTGAGAGTGAAATGTCCTTGGGATAGGAAGCAGACTAACGAGAGTCTTCGTCCTAATACCATTGAAGAGGTGTATGAATTGTGTGATGCACTGATGAAGCAGGACAAGAAGAATATCTGTAAGGAACTGGGGGATGTGTTGCTGCACGTGGCTTTTTATGCCAAGATTGGCAGTGAAACGAGCGATTTCGATATCAAGGATGTGTGTGACCAGTTGTGTGATAAGTTGATATTCCGTCATCCACATGTCTTTGGAGAGGTGAAAGCGGAAACTGCCGAACAGGTATCACAGAATTGGGAACAGATTAAACTTAAGGAAAAAGACGGCAACAAATCGGTGTTGAGTGGAGTTCCCGATGCTTTGCCTGCCTTGATTAAGTCATATCGTATTCAGGACAAGGCCCGTAATGTAGGGTTTGATTGGGAAGAGCGTGCTCAGGTATGGAGCAAAGTGAAAGAGGAGATTGGTGAATTTGAAGCAGAGGTGGAAAATATGGATAAGGATAAGGCTGAGGCTGAGTTTGGAGATTTGATGTTCAGTCTTATCAATGCAGCTCGTCTGTATAAGATCAATCCGGACAATGCTTTGGAACGCACTAACCAGAAGTTTATCCGTAGGTTCAATTATCTGGAGGAACATACCATCAAGCAAGGCCGTAATCTTTCCGAGATGAGCTTGGAGGAGATGGACGCTCTTTGGAACGAAGCCAAGAAGAAGGGGCTTTAATAGTCTTTAAAAGGAATGAAAAAAACCGTTTCGCCCTTTATAATAAGTCCGGAACGGTTTTTTTATGTCGAATCAGCTATTGGCTGTTATCCTGCCATTAGCAAGATGAGCAGCTGGGCTGTCAAGATACGGAGAAACATGGTGAGCGGATATACAGTAGAGTAACCTACCGCCGGAGCATCGTTGCCTGCTATCTGATTGGCGTATGCCAGTGCAGGTGGGTCGGTTGTACTGCCGGCCATTAAGCCCATCAAGGTGAAATAGTTGATTTTATGTTTCCAGCGTGCTATCATACCGATGATGAGTAAGGGTATGATGGTAATCAGGAAACCGATACCTACATAGAGCACCCCGTCACCTTCTACTACTGTATGTACAAAGTTGCCTCCTGCCTTGATACCCACGCTTGCCAGGAACAATACCAGTCCCACTTCTCGCAGCATCAGGTTGGCACTCATGGTAGTGTAGGTCACCAGTTTCACCTTATGTCCGAAACGTCCGATAAGGATAGAGATAATCAGCGGGCCACCTGCCAGACCTAGCTTGATCGGAGTTGGCATGCCAGGGATGGCAAAAGGAAGACTACCGAAGATGATACCGCAGAAGATACCGATAAAGATGGTTACGATATTCGGATGGTCCAGGCGTTTCAGTTGGTTACCCAGCAAGTCTGATACCTGGTCAATGGCTTCTTGTGGTCCTACTACCATTACACGGTCGCCCACTTGCAGAGTCAGTTGGCGGGCAGCGAACAAGTCCATACCGGAACGGTTTACACGGGTTACGTTTACTCCATACATGCTGCTGAAGTGAAGTTCTCCCAAAGTCTTTCCGTTGATAGCTGGCTGTGTTACCAAGATACGGCGCGAAACCATCGGTTTCACCTGTTTGCTCTGGTTGTTCCAGTCTACATCTTCTGTAGGCGAGCCGATAAAAGCTTGGATGGCTTCCGAGTCATCTTCGGCGCATACGATGTTCAGTTTGTCGCCTAGGCGTAGCACCGTGTCGCCGTTAGGGATAAACAGGTGCCCGTCTTGTTGGATACGTGAGCAGACAAAGTCGCGCGACAGGAAGTTTTGTATCTGCGAAAGTTTCTTTCCGCTGATAGAGCCATTTTCCACAATTAACGTAATGTTGAAAGGTTTCAGGTGAGGATTAGCTTCCTCCTCCTTCTGGATTTCTTCCGATTCCTTGTCCAGATTAACTCTGCAGATAAACTTTATCAGAATCATAGACAAGATGATTCCCATCACACCTAATGGATAGGCACATGCATATCCCATGGCTATTTCTGGACCGTTGTATTGTAGCTGCTGAAGAGCTTCGTTGGCGGCACCTAGTCCTGGCGTATTAGTTACAGCTCCACAGAGCACTCCTACCATCATTGAGATATCTACTCGCCCTTGCAGGCTGTAATAAAGAATCAGCGCCACAGCAATGTTCAGCGCCACGATGCCTACAGCAAGCATATTCATTCGGATTCCTCCTTTTTTAAAAGAGGAGAAGAAAGACGGTCCTACCTGCAAGCCGATGCAGAACACGAACAAAATAAGTCCGAAATCTTGTATGAACGACAAGATAGAGGTATTTCCGGTAAACCCGAAATGTCCTGCCAAGATTCCTACAAAGAGTACGAAAGTAACTCCCAATGAAATTCCAAAAAATTTGATTTTCCCTAATAATACTCCGATAGCAATTACAAAGGCGTAAAGTGATACGATATGTGCTATGGAATCAGGATTTGTTAATAAATCGTTAAACCAATTCATAGATTATAGTAATTAATAAAGTATGGACAAATTTAGCGAAATAACCTTACAGGTCAAATTTTTATTTTAAAAAAAACTCCTTTGTTTGTGCGGTTGTATGCAATTAATCTGCTATATTTGCCATATATGCCTACGTTTTGTAGGAGATAATAGCTTAAATCGTATATCTAAAACACTGATTCACTATGGCAGATAGTAAAGAAAAACTTTTTTCAGACTTCTCTTCGGTGTCTACTCAGGAATGGATGGATAAAATCACAGCCGACTTGAAAGGTGCCGATTTTGAAAAGAAATTAGTATGGAGAACTAACGAAGGGTTTAAAGTAAAGCCGTTTTATCGTAGGGAAGACTTAGAAGGGATGAAGACTACCGAGGCGCTTCCTGGAGAATTCCCTTATCTGAGAGGTAATAAGAAAGATGACAATACGTGGTTTGTACGTCAGGATATTCAAGTGGAAGACCCTGTTGAAGCCAATAAGAAAGCACTTGATTTGTTGAATAGGGGGGTGGATTCTTTGGGATTCCATCTGAAGGCGAAAGATTTGAGTGAGGCATACGTTCAGACATTGTTGGAGGATATCTGTTGCGATTGTGTAGAATTGAATTTCTCCACTTGTCAGCGTCATTCACAGGTATTGGCCGAGTTGCTGGTCAAATATTTTGCAGAAAAAGGATATGCTCCAGCCCGATTATATGGTTCGATTAATTTTGACCCTATCAGTAAGATGTTGTCTAAGGGGAAAGATGTAAGTCCCCTCATCGCACAGGGAAAACAGCTGGTTGAAATACTGGCCGATTATCCTCATTTCCAATGTATTGCTGTTAATTCTTTGACTTTGAACAATGCTGGGGCATATATCTACCAAGAGTTGGGATATGCACTGGCTTGGGGTAACCAATATCTTTCATTGCTGACCGAAGCGGGAGTTCCAGCCGATTTGGCTGCTTCCAAAATCCGTTTCAACTTTGGTGTGAGCTCCAATTATTTCATGGAAATCGCCAAGTTCCGTGCAGCACGTATGCTGTGGGCGAATATCGTAAAGGAATACCAGCCTGCCGGCGAGGAGGCTTGCCGGATGATTGCTCATGCTGAAACATCTACTTTCAACCTTACTTTATTTGATGCGCATGTCAACTTGCTCCGCACGCAGACAGAGAGCATGAGTGCGGCTCTGGCTGGGGTGAACTCCATTACGGTAACTCCTTTCGACAAGGCTTATCAAACTCCGGATGATTTTTCGGAACGTATTGCACGAAACCAGCAGTTGCTGTTGAAGGAGGAAGCACATTTCAATCGTATTGTAGACCCAGCAGGAGGTTCCTACTATATTGAGAACCTGACGGTGGCTATTGCTCAGCAGGCATGGAATCTTTTCCTTCAGGTGGAAGATGAGGGAGGCATGGTGCAGGCTGTATTGAAAGAAACTGTGCAGCAGGCTGTCAATGCCAGCAACAAGGCACGTCATGAAGCGGTGTCTAAACGTAAGGAAGTGCTGCTGGGAACCAATCAATATCCTAACTTTAACGAACTGGCCGGCGATAAGGCTCCGGCAGAGCATCGTTGCAGCTGTGGTAGCGGTAGTCACGAGCACGAAACTTCTTTAGCCAAACTGGAAACCAGCAGGGCAGCCAGTGCTTTTGAAGAACTCCGCTTGCAGACTGAACATTCAGGCAGGCGCCCTAAAGCATTTATGCTGACTATCGGAAACTTGGCTATGCGCCAAGCCAGAGCACAGTTCTCTTGCAATTTCTTGGCTTGTGCCGGATATCAGGTGGTCGACAATCTGGGATTCGCTTCTGTAGAAGAAGGAGTGAAGGCTGCCTTGGAGGCTCAGGCTGATATTGTGGTGCTTTGTTCAAGCGACGATGAATATGCCACCTATGCAGTTCCGGCCTTCAAGGAACTAGATGGAAGGGCGATGTTTATTGTGGCAGGTGCTCCGGTTTGTATGGACGAGCTCAAGGCTGCCGGCATTGAGAACTTTATTCATGTACGTTGCAATGTGCTGGATACACTGAAGGAATATAACGAAAAGTTAGGAATTAAGTAAGATGATGCTATGAAACCGAATTTTAAGAATATTGATATATATGCTGGATTCCACCCTCAGAACGGGGCAGACTGGCAAAAAGCAAATGGTATTACAGCTAACTGGAAAACACCGGAGCAGATTCAGGTCAAGCCGGTTTATACTAAAGAGGACTTGGAGGGGATGGAACATCTGGATTTTGTAGCAGGTATTCCGCCTTATCTGAGAGGTCCGTATTCCATGATGTACACTTTCCGTCCGTGGACTATCCGCCAGTATGCCGGATTCTCTACCGCCGAAGAGTCGAATGCCTTTTATCGTCGTAACCTGGCTTCCGGTCAGAAAGGGCTTTCCGTAGCGTTCGACCTTCCTACCCATCGTGGATATGACCCTGACCATCCGCGTGTAGTGGGTGATGTGGGAAAGGCTGGTGTATCCATCTGTTCGCTGGAAAACATGAAGGTGCTGTTTGATGGAATCCCGTTGAACAAGATGTCTGTTTCTATGACTATGAACGGTGCGGTGCTTCCTGTCATGGCTTTCTATATCAATGCCGGGCTGGAGCAAGGGGCCAAGCTGGAGGAGATGGCAGGCACCATTCAAAATGATATCTTGAAAGAGTTCATGGTGCGAAACACTTATATCTATCCGCCTGCATTCTCCATGAAGATTATCTCAGACATCTTTGAATATACTTCACAGAAGATGCCTAAATTCAATTCCATTTCCATTTCAGGCTATCACATGCAGGAGGCAGGGGCTACAGCCGATATCGAATTGGCTTACACCTTGGCCGACGGACTTGAATATCTTCGTGCCGGAGTGGCTGCAGGCATTGACATTGATGCTTTTGCTCCTCGCTTGTCTTTTTTCTGGGCCATCGGCATGAATCATTTCATGGAAATTGCCAAGATGCGTGCGGCACGTATGCTGTGGGCCAAGATTGTGAAGCAGTTTAATCCGAAGAACCCTAAATCGCTGGCATTGCGTACTCACTCTCAGACTTCAGGATGGTCGTTGACTGAACAGGACCCGTTCAACAATGTGGGGCGTACCTGCATCGAGGCGATGGCTGCCGCTTTGGGACATACCCAGTCCTTGCATACCAATGCACTGGATGAAGCTATCGCTTTGCCTACCGATTTCTCGGCACGTATAGCACGTAATACTCAAATCTATATTCAGGAAGAAACTCAGGTATGTAAGAATGTCGACCCTTGGGGAGGCTCTTACTATGTGGAATCGCTTACTAATGAACTGGCTCACAAGGCTTGGGAGCATATACAGGAAATTGAACGATTGGGAGGTATGGCAAAGGCTATTGAGACCGGTATTCCTAAAATGCGTATCGAAGAGGCCGCCGCGCGTACTCAGGCGCGTATCGATTCCGGCGAACAGACTATTGTGGGCACTAACAAGTATCGTTTGGAAAAAGAAGACCCGATTGATATTCTGGAAGTGGACAATACTGCAGTGCGTCAGGAGCAAGTGGAAAATCTGCGCCGCCTGAAGGAAGGCAGAAACCAGGAGGAAGTAGACAAGGCGTTGGCTGCCATTACCGAATGTGTCAAGACCGGAAAGGGAAACCTGCTGGAACTGGCGGTAGAGGCTGCTCATGTGCGCGCTACTTTGGGAGAAATATCAGATGCCTGCGAGAAAGTTGTGGGACGTTATAAAGCTGTAATTAGAACCATATCAGGAGTGTATTCATCAGAAAGTAAAAAGGATGCAGATTTCGCAAGGGCTTGCGAACTGACCGAAGAATTTGCCAAGAAGGAAGGACGTCGTCCGCGTGTCATGATTGCAAAGATGGGACAGGACGGACACGACCGTGGTGCGAAAGTTGTGGCTACCGGTTTTGCCGACTGTGGCTTTGATGTGGATATGGGACCGTTGTTCCAGACTCCGGAAGAAGCTGCGCGTGAGGCGGTGGAAAATGATGTGCATGCAGTGGGAGTATCTTCGCTGGCTGCTGGACATAAGACTTTGGTTCCGCAGATTATTGCCGAACTGAAACGCTTGGGACGTGAAGATATTTTGGTATTTGCCGGTGGTGTCATCCCTGCGCAGGATTACGATTTCTTGTATCAGGCTGGAGTGATGGCTATCTTTGGACCGGGAACCTCGGTTGCCAAGTCGGCTTGTCAGGTGATGGAACTTCTGCTCGATGTAGAAGAATAAACAGAATTGTTATAAGCCGTTTGCTCCAAACAGAGGAAGGTTGGGTGTAGGCGGATGAAAAAGGTCGTGGTATTGATTGTAATATCACGGTCTTTTTTGTATCAACTGGCTTGAAAAATTCTTGACTTATTATGATGCTTTGCCTATAGCGAAAAACAATCGATTTTATGTCACTAAAAAGTCAATTAGTCATTTTGCTCAAAATATAGGCACATTCTGATGAAAATGTCTCGTCATTTTATTCAAAACGTTTCGACAATCTGAAAAAAACGTGCCCACGATTTTTTATTGGTCTGAATTTTTTGTGTTTGTCACTTTCGGATGCCGTTTGATTATCATTCATTTTATCTTTATCTTTGCATCTTATTATAATGAGATAGGTAATTGTTGAATAACATAGTAAATAGAATAATATGATTTCAGTAGATGGCTTGACCGTTGAGTTTGGCGGAACCACCCTGTTCAGTGACATTAGTTTCCAGATTAACGAGAAAGACCGTATCGCCCTGATGGGAAAGAACGGTGCAGGAAAATCGACTTTGTTGAAAATATTGGCACAAGTGCGCCAGCCTACCCGTGGTAAGGTGACTGCCCCCAAGGATTGTGTGATCGCTTATTTGCCTCAGCACTTGATGACTGAGGATGGGCGTACGGTCTTTGAGGAGACTGCACAGGCTTTTGCCCATCTGCACGAGATGGAGGCAGAGATAGAACGGATGAACCAGGAACTTACCGTGCGCACTGACTATGAAAGCGATTCGTATATGGAGCTGATAGAGAAGGTGGCTGCCATGAGCGAGAAGTTCTATGCCATTGATATGACTCATTTTGAGGAGGATGTGGAAAAGGCTTTGTTGGGACTGGGATTCTCGCGCGAGGATTTCAACCGTCCTACCAGCGACTTCAGCGGGGGATGGAGAATGCGTATCGAACTGGCCAAGCTGCTTTTGCAGAACCCTGATGTGCTGTTGCTTGATGAGCCTACCAACCATTTGGACATCGAGTCTATCCAGTGGCTGGAAGAGTTCTTGATTAACAGTGCCAAGGCGGTGGTGGTTATCAGTCATGACCGTAAGTTTGTAGACAACATCACTACACGTACTATTGAGGTGACTATGGGACGCATCTACGATTACAAGGTGAACTATTCGCAGTATCTGGTATTGCGCAAGGAGCGCCGTGAGCAGCAGATGAAACAGTATGAGGAGCAGCAGAAGATGATTCAGGAAACCAAGGACTTTATTGAGCGTTTCAAAGGTACTTACAGCAAGACGCTGCAGGTGCAGAGCCGTGTGAAGATGCTGGAGAAACTGGAGTTGATAGAAGTGGACGAGGAAGACACTTCGGCTTTGCGTCTCAAATTTCCGCCTTCGCCTAGAAGTGGAAGTTATCCGGTCATCATGGAAGGTGTAGGAAAGACCTACGGCAACCATGTGGTGTTCAGCAACGCCAATCTCACCATAGAGAGGGGAGACAAGGTGGCTTTCGTGGGAAAGAACGGAGAAGGTAAGTCTACTTTGGTGAAATGTATCATGAACGAGATTTCGCACGACGGTACGCTTACTTTGGGACATAACGTACAGATTGGATACTTTGCACAGAACCAGGCGTCACTGCTGGATGAGAATCTCACTGTTTTTCAGACTATCGACGATGTGGCAAAGGGAGAAATCAGAAACAAAATTCGCGATTTGCTGGGTGCGTTTATGTTTGGCGGCCCGGAAGAGTCGATGAAGAAGGTGAAGGTGCTTTCGGGAGGAGAGCGTACTCGTTTGGCAATGATCAAGCTGCTGCTCGAACCGGTGAACCTGTTGGTTCTGGATGAGCCTACCAATCATTTGGACATGAAGACCAAGGATATCTTGAAACAGGCTCTGATGGATTTTGATGGTACGCTCATTGTTGTATCGCATGACCGTGACTTCCTCGACGGACTGGTTACCAAAGTTTACGAGTTTGGCAACAAACGTGTGAAAGAACATCTGTGCGGCATCTATGAGTTCTTGGAAACGAAGAAGATGGAAAGTTTGCAGGAATTGGAGAAAAAAGATAAATAGCCCTTGCAAGCCTTGCAGAAATAGAGAAGCCGCTTCAAACTCGTTGGAAAGTTTGAAGCGGCTTTTTTTATAGAAGGGGTTAAAATGTTTCTGTTTCAAAGGAGAATATAAAATCATTACGTGAGTTCGGGATGATAATCCGATTGTAAAAATTGGTAACCATTGAATTCTTTTGTATATTTAAGTCTGATAAACAATGGAATACAAAATTAATAGCAATGATTGCCAAGGATAAAGTTACGGAAATTTTCTGCATTATTGATGAGTTTGATAAGACTTAAACTTCATCTGTTGTGAAAAGACAGAGGAGAAACCATAACATTCTGTCTTACAGGAGAAAATATTGATAACAGGAATCCAAAGGTATGGGAAATTCTGGTCAAAGACTTGTATGGAAAGGGCTTTGCAGACAGAGGATACATTTCTCCCAAGTTGTTTGATGCCTTGTTTGATGACAGAATCGTACATGGAATAAAGACTAACATGAAGAACAAACTTATGCCCTTTTATGATAAGATGATGTTCAGAAAGAGGTATATCATTGGGACTATCAATGACCTGCTCAAAAACAAAGCACAGTTCGTGCATTCCAAACATCATTGATTAATAACGAATTTTCTAGTAAACCTGCTGGTTGTACTGGTTTCTTTGAGAACAAACCGGATGTACTGCAAGGGTACTGTATTGAGGACTCAAAGCAACTGAAATTATTATAAAACTTATCCCGAACTCAGGTAATCATTATTATTATTCAGTCCATCGGTATGGAATCCATTCACCTGCCAGATAGTGTTTGAAAATTGAAATCTCAGAGGAGTAAAAGAGGGGTATTTAGTTGTGAATGTGTGTGATATGGGTGGATTTTGTTGTGTGAAAAGAAGTTGAAATAGCTTCTAAAAGTCAGAAACAACCACTTCTAGTGAAAGATTTTTGGTATTGGATGAGAAGGTGGAAAAAATCATCTTGTCATTTTGGGGAGAATGACGGGATGTTTTTTTGAACATTCTTATATATTTTTTTTATGATTATAAGATCTGGCATGTTTTTGTTATTATGGATAATAAATATACAGTCGTTCTTGCATGCTGTATGTTTATGTGACGTGGATGAATTCTTTTAAAAAGAAAAACAGGTTGACTGGAGTGTAAATATGTTTTTAAAAGTCAACAGATGCAGACCTCTAAAAAACATGTTTCAAGGCCGAAATCAGCGTTTCAAAGGAGTGGAAAATCACGGTTTTTTGTAAAGAATCCGTCCATTTCAGTTCGTCTTTACTTCCTACAGTGAGCAGCGGTGTTTGTGCATTCAAGGGTTGGTCAATGCACTGGATACCATTTCTTGCCAAGGCATTTATTGTCCAGTGCCGGAGGGTTTCATCTGATGTTTTTAGGCAAACGGTGCGGTATCCTTGAACAGCCGGGGTATATCCTCCCCGCAGCAAGTTGAAATGGATACCGTCATTAGGGAATAAGGTGTCCATTCGTCCGTTCAGTACCAAGTCTTCGGTAGTTCCGGTTTCTAGACCGTGCGTGTCGGTAAGCATCCAAAGACGGTCAGAGAGCATTAAGGCTTGTTCGATGTCATGGGTTGATAGTAAGATGGCTTTATTTTGGGTTGCCGCCAGACGATGGAGCAGGGTCATGATTTCAATACGGCTCACTACATCGAGGAAAGCCGTCGGTTCGTCCAGCAAGATAAGCGGACATTCTTGCACCAGCACTTTGGCTATCATAGTTTTCTGCCGTTCCCCGTCAGACAGTTCAGCCGTGTAGTGTGCTGCCTTATGGTCGATGCCTACGGCTTGCATGGCATGGTCTATCAGTTGGAAATCCTTTCGCGACAGTTTTCCGAAGAATCCGGTATGTGGCTGTCTGCCCAATGCTACCAGTTCTCTTACCGTCAGTCCGCCTGTTTGTGTGCGGTCAGTCAGTACGATGCCTATGTTCTTGGAGCGTTCGGCTTCGGTGTAATTGTTCAGCGGTTTTCCGTTGAGTGTCAGTTTTCCTGAAAGTGGCGGCTGAGTGCCCGAAAGCGTACGCAGTAAAGTAGACTTTCCTGCCCCGTTTTTGCCAAGCAGGCAGGTGAGTTCTCCTTTGCGGAGGGTGAAGTTCAGGTTTGGGTGTATTACGGCAGTCTGTTTTCTGTTTCGATATCCGATGTAAAGGTCGTTGCCTTCTAGTACAATGCTGGAGGTATTCATGAGGTTAGTTGAAATACTGGATTTTTCGTTGATTGATGATAACATAGATAATGACCGGTGCACCGATGACCGGAGTTACGGCATTGAGTGGAATGAGTCCGTTGTCGCCCGGCAAAACACAGGCAAGATTGCACACCAGAGCTGTGCAGCTTCCCAGCAAGATGGTGAAGGGCATGAGCAGATTATGGTTGGAGGTGCCGGTAATGAGGCGTGCAATGTGTGGCACAGCCAGTCCGATGAAGGAAACCGGTCCGCAGAAAGCTGTGGTGATGGCAGTGAGAAGTCCGGTGGAAAAGAGCAGCAAATGGCGTGTGTGCCGGATGTTGATTCCCAGGTTTTCGGCATACCTTTCTCCCAGAAGGAGCGCATTGAGTGGTTTGATAAGCAAGATGGCAATCAGCAGTCCCGCAGCAATGAAGCTGGCAAAGTAAGGGAGCTGTTGCATCGACACTCCACCAAAATTACCCATTCCCCATAACACCATCGACTGTACCCCTTCGGCATTCGAGAAGAAATTGAGCAAGGTGATGGCAGACGAGGTGATATATCCTATCATGATACCTGCAATGAGCAGCATCACATAGTTTCTGATGAAATGTGCCAGCAGCAGGATGATACCCATTACGGCAACGGCTCCCAGAAAAGCCCCGGCTATGATGGCCAAAAATCCCGAAAGCACCACACTCCCGGCACTGAGGGTGCTTCCAAAGAGAAGCATGACCAGTGCCACTCCCAGGCTGGCTCCGGCACTGATACCCAAAATAGACGAGTCGGCCAGCGGATTATGGAAGGTGGTTTGCAGCATCAGTCCGGAAGCAGCCAGAGCTCCTCCGCAGAGAAGGGCGGTGACGGCTTGCGGCAGGCGCGATTGCCATACGATGAAAGTCCAGCTTGTTTTTTCGGGCTCATGCCCCTGCAGAATATCTACAAGGGCAGATAGCGGAATCTGCACCGATCCGAAGCAGAGGTTGGCTGTTAGTAGTAGGAAGATGAGCAATGCCGTGAAAAGGCACAGGCGTATAGGATGTAGTTTCATGAGGTTGGTCAGTCGCTAAGAGGGGTGAAATATCGGGTGTATGTTTTTGAGGTGCCCATTTCCGGATGGAAGATATGAATCAGGTTTTCCAGTACCCGTTCTGGATGGAAAGGAGATTCTTCGTAGAAGCGGATCACTCTGGTGTTGCATCCATAAATTTTTTTTTGTTTGAAAGCCTGGAACTCAGCATAAGGAGCAAATTCCTGTTGCAGTTTGCGGTAGGTCTTGTCGTGCTGCTGGTTGTACTTGATGAGCCAGAAGTCGGCTTGTTGTCCTCGATCGAATACCGATTCAAAACTCATCGGTACAGAGCCGCTTTGCGGTAGGTGAGAGAAAAGGTAATCTGCCCCTGCATCAGTAAAGAGTTTGGCTGTAGTGCTGTTTCCTCCAGCCACATACCATGTGTTGCCCATTTTTAATTCACTGATGACAGTAGGGCGTGTGGCGGTCCGCAAGGTCGAAGCCTTCAGTTTGAGGTATTCCTTTTCTATACCTTGAAAGAGGAGGTTGGCTTGCTGCTCTTTCCCGAAAAGCAAGCCAAAGAAACGAATCCATTCGGCACGCCCTAGAGCCGAACTTTCCATATAGTCGGCACATTCAACGATTGGGATATGCAGTTTTTCGATACGTCCGTATCCGGCACTTCCTTCATAGGGCGACAAAAGGATGGCATCTGGTGTCATTTCGATGACTTTTTCTATATCAGGGTTCATGCTGCTTCCGGCATGGATGAGCAGACCGTCTTGGTATCGTTGCTGTATGGCAGGTATCACGATATACGGCAGGTCGCATACGCCACCCAGTGCATCCAGCACGCCGAGTTCTTCCATCAGACTGCAATGTACGGCTGAATAGACCAGCGAATGTTGCAGTGGAATCTGAATCACTTTGCCCTCTTGCGGCAAGTGGGCAGGGCGCGGCTTGTTCCGGTCGGTGAGCAGATAAGTGCCGAGCAGTTTGTCCTTGTTCCACGGGTTGGTCAGCACCACTTTGGTGAAGTCTTTGTAGCGGATAATATGGAGATATTCGGCATATTTCAGCTGTAAGGTATCTCCGTTTTCTCTGGTGCTCTGTGTGTTGCCTTTTGGTTGGCAGACCGACAGAAGGAGGATGGCTACCCATAGGATAGGGGTAATCAGTAAAACTTTTCTCATGATGAATCAACTTAAAAAAAGTGAAGTGCGGTATTATTTGCTGTGGAGCTTGAAGGTTGCAGCAGCACACCGGACTTTTTTACAAAGATAATGGAAATTTTTTAACAGTTTGCTTGGCTGTAGCGATTAATCGTTTCAGAAGAGCAGATAGCCTGTGATACCACATACAACAATGAGCAGGATGGGATTGACATGAAAACGGAATGAAGTCACGAAAGTGCCGAGAAAGAGCAGTGCGCTGATGATGATCTGACGTGTCTCGGTACCGAAATTTTCTGGGTTGATCAAGATGAGGGTCGCTGCTGCCAGCAGTCCCACCACTCCGGGGCGCAGTCCGCTGAAGGCAGCCGTAACAGCCGGATGTTTCTGATATTTGATGAACAGCCTGCTGATGAATATCATGAGCAGGAACGAGGGCAGCACTACCGAGAAGGTGGCTACAGCCGACCCTAACATGCCGATTGAGTGAGAATATCCGGCACTCACTACTGCCTGATAGCCTACATAGGTGGCGGAATTGATGCCGATGGGCCCCGGTGTCATTTGGCTGATAGCTACAATGTCAGTAAACTCTGTGGAGCTGAGCCATCCGTATCGGTTTACCACTTCGCCTTGAATCATGGAAAGCATGGCATATCCGCCTCCAAATCCGAAAAGGCCGATTTTGAAAAACGTATAGAATAATTGTAGGAAAATCATATTTTAGGTCTTTTTTGTTGATAAATACCATACAGATACCCACCCAGCCCGCTCAGTATGATGATGTAGATGGGAGAGAAACCAAGCAGCCAGATGAGTAGTGCCGAGACAACTGGAATCCAAATATTGTACCGGTTGATGTGTGCAGAACGGGCCATCTTGAAAGTAGGAGCCGCAATGAGTGCCGCCACAGCCGGACGGATACCCTTGAAAATACGTTCCACCACCGGCAAGTGCTTGTATTGCTGGAAAAACAAAGCAATGAGCAAGATGATGGCGAAAGAGGGTAGGATAGTTCCTACAGCCATGCAGAAAGCTCCCCAGAAACCTTTTATCTTGTAGCCGATGAAGATGGCAATGTTGACGGCAAAGATACCCGGCACGGTTTGGGCTAGAGCAATCAGGTCGAGAAACTCTTCCTTTGAAATCCATTGTTTGCGATGCACCACTTCGGTTTCAATCAAGGGAATCATGGCATATCCTCCTCCAATGGTAAAGAGGCCGATTTTGGCGAAAATCAGGAACGCATTCACATAAAACATCATATCTAGTCAGTTGAATATAGTGATACGGCAGAGGTTATCTCTCTGCCGTATCTTGTTTCAGTTCAATGTCTTGTAAAGCAGTCTGTCTTTTTATTTCAGCTGTTTCATATAGGAGCTTGGAGGCATCCCATAATATTTCTTGAAACTGTCGGTGAAATATTTAGGGTCGGCAAATCCCAGCATATCAGCCACTTCAGAAACGGTATATTGCTTGCTTTTCAGCAAGGTGGTAGCTTCCTGCATACGTACAGTCCGGATAAAGTCGGCAGGGGCGATTCCCGTAAGAGCTTTGATTTTGTTGTAGAAACTGGTGCGGCTCATGTTCATCTGGCTGCACAGGATATCTACATTAAACTCTTTTCCCAGTCCTTCCTTGACCAGTTGGGTTACCTTTTCCATAAATTCATTGTCCAAGTTGCTAGGCATTGTCCCCTCCACTGTCGGCTCCAGTTTGTGGTTCTCCAGTGGTAGTTTCTGGAATTTCTGACGCAGCAATTCTCTGTTTTCAAGTATGTTGCTGATATTAGCCTTCAGCACCATCAAGTCGAACGGCTTTACAATATACATATCGGCCTTCATTTCCAGTCCGCGCAAGATTTCCCTTCGGCTGCCCAGTGCCGTAAGCAAGATAACCGGTATATGGCTGGTTTCGATGTCGCTTTTCAGTATGTGGCACATCTTTTCACCGTCCATCAGCGGCATCATGACATCCGATATGACGAGGTCGGGCTGTTGCTGCTTTATCTTGAGGAGAGCCTCCTGTCCGTTGGTAGCTTCCATAATCCGGTAATGTTCGGTTAGACATTTGTTGAGGAAGGCCCTCAGGTTATTGTTGTCTTCCACTAGCAAGATGATAGGAGCATCTTTCAGCAGTTCGTTGGTCTGCTGCTGTTCAGTCAGCAGCTTTCCTGCTGTGATGTTTTCCTGATATATCACCGAGGTAGCTATTTCATTGTTCGCTTCTTTGCTGCGGTAGTGATACTTTTTGCTGTGGATAGGGAAGTTCAGTTGGAAGGAAGTACCCACATTCTCGGTACTTTTGAAACTGATTTTTCCTCCATGCTTCTTGATGAGCCGGTAAGTGAGCAGCATGCCGATACCAGAGCCGGAGATGCTCTGTCCGGTAGCGTTGCTTGCTCTGAAGAGGAACTTGAAAAGTTTTTTCTGCTCCTTCTTGGAGATGCCGATACCGGTATCCGAGATGGTAAGAAACCAATGGTTTTTATTGTAGCTCATCTCTAGGTCTACACAACCTCCTTCTGGAGTATAGTTTAATGCGTTGCTTAGCAAATTTCTCAAGATGGCATTAATCTTGTTTTGGTCAATCCATACATCTACCTTGCTGCCTTGACTCTTGTAGCGCAGTTGGATGCCTTTCTGGTGTGCATAGTTCATAAACTGTTGCATATAGGTTTGCAGATAGGCATTCAGCTCATGTTTGGTTACATTGATGTTTGAGCCATAGAGTTCCTCTTTTTGGAAATTAATCAGGTTGTCGGCCAATACTGAGAGGTCGTCAGTGCTTTGTATTGCCAGGTTCAGATTGGTGAGTCCCTCTTCACTGAGTTGTTCGTTCTTCATGATTTCTCCTAGCGGAGCCTTGATAAGCGTTAGCGGGGTACGGATATCGTGTGCCGTGTGCATGAAGAAGTTGATTTTGTCGATAGACGCCTTTCTGTCCCTTCGAATCTGGTTGTAACGCATCAGCATATAGATGACAACCGAGACCAATATCGCATAGAGAAGGAAAGCCCATACGGTGAACCAGTAAGGCTGCTCAATGTAAATGTAGAGGCTTCTCTCTTCAATGATATGAAGATTTTCGGCATGTATGGCTCGTATGCGCAAGTAGTATTTCCCCGGTGAGAGATTGGTGTATCGTATCATCTCACTGTTGCTTGGTTTATTCCACCGGTCGTAGAACCCTTCCAGTTTCCAGCTATATAAAATATTTGAAGCATTGTCGAAATTGATGGAGGATACCTTCAGTGAGAATGTGTTTTGGTTGTATTTCAGCTTGATGGAAGGTGTTTCGTTCAGCGGGACTGTCAGTGGCGAGTTTTTGTCGCCAGGGTACACCGTGTGGTACATGATGTTTAGATTGGACAAGTACATCTTGTTGTTGAATTCCTGCGGAAAGCTGATGCTGTCTGGCAAGATGACGATTCCTTCATTGCTGCCGAAAATAAGTCTGCCTTTATAGGTGTGAACTGCTGCCTTTGCATTGAAGTTAGCGGTTTGCAATCCTTGCCCTTTTGTCCAGCTGCTGAATTTCATGTCCTTCAGGTCAATACGGGTGATTCCGTTTTCTGTGCCGAGGTATAGGCAGTCTCCTTTTCCCTTGATTATGCTGTAGATGTTGTTGCTCAGCAGTCCGCTGTTTTCGGTATAAAACCTCTGTGTCTCTCCGGTTTTCTTGTTGATGGCAAACAGTCCGTTGCCGTAGGTCGCAAAATAAGCAACAGGGGCATCAATCGGCGAATAAATCATGTTGACACAACCTATTTCCGATTCAAAAGGCAATGTTTTTTTCTGTTTAGTATCAAACATATATACTCCGTTGATAGTGCCTATCCACAAGGTATTGCTATCCTTTTGTGCAATATGAGTGATAGGATATTCCGTATCGAACGAACTGGAAGTTTTGGTTTGGGTATTGTGCAGTCGCAGTTTGTAGAACCCGCCGCTCCAGATGTTGCCTTCGCAGTCTTTGAAGATAGACCGGATATACTTGTTGTCACCCTCTCTGTTCCCCTGGGTGAAGAAAGTGGTTTTTCCGGTTTTCTTCTCAATGAGGTACACTCCCGACATATATCCTCCAGCCAAGATGTGTCCTTGCTTATATTCGCACAGAGCAGTGAAAATGGTGTTTTGCTTTTGCGATTGGTATTTGGTGTTGTTGAGGTAGTTGTTCCATTTGTTCCGTTTGAAATCATAGTGGCTGATGCCGTTGCTGGTAGCATACCATGTATCTCCTTCAGAATCCTCTATTATGCCATTCACAAAATTGTGTACCAGCGAGTTAGGATTGTTGGCAGAGTGCATGATATGAAAGTAAGCCGGATAGTTCTCAGAATAGATGGTAATACCAGTGGGGTAGATGACATTCCATATTCTGTTGGCTTTATCCATGTAGATATCCTTGATGATACTCCCGTTCATCTTGTTGAGGCTATGAGTATCCTCTTTCAGAAAATGCGAAAGATGATTGTTCTTTAAGTTCAGTTTGTATACACCATCTCCGTCGGTGGCAATGAGCACTTCCATTGAGTCTTTACGGTTCGGGATAATATTGTTCACTCCAATGTCAGTCATGGCATTGTTCTGTCCGATTACATCATGGCTTTTGCAGTCATAGAGAAGCATGTTTTTAGGCAGCGTATTGATGAGGATACGTTGTGAGGGTGCATGATAGTAGATGTAATCGATACGATATTTCATGCCCAAGTCGATAGGGACAATATTTTCCAGGTGATAGTTGTTCAAGCAGGCCGAAAAGAGCCCTTTCTCTGAAGCGAAGAAAAACTGGTTGCCTTCTCCCTGAGTGATGTTGCTGATGAATCCGATATGTTGGGTATGGGTGCTGTAATGTTTCTTTTCTTTGGGATTATATATATATAAGGTGTTCTTCGCACAAAACAAGATGTTGTCCTGGTGGTCCATATAGATGGCCGAAATGGGAGTCTTTCCCAGTTCTGGATAAGTTTTTTTTAAGTCAAACTCCAGCTGGAAGCAGTCTCTCATGATGTTATACTGGAAAACCAGTCCGTCTTTTCCTATTTCCCACACCGTTTGCTGTCGGTCTGTTTTCAAGTAGTTGAGGTTAGGGTATAGGTTGACTGAGTATCCTTCCTTTTTGAGAGGATAATGCGTGAAATTTTTTCCATTGTACCGGTCTACTCCTTTATGAGAAAGAATCCATATAAATCCTTGTTTGTCTTGCTGTATGGAAAGCACCCTTTGGCTGCTGAGTCCTTCATCTGTTCCGATATATTCAAATATTTGTGCGTTCAGTGAAAAAATACTCCATAAAGCAAGCAGCAAGAATGAGGTGAATTGTTGTTTCATGAATATAGTAATATTTATATCGAGCGTATTATCTGTTTATCTCAATACAAATTTCGTGAAAAAAGAGTTGCTTTCAAAGTTAATATTTAATTTTCAATAGAAAATACTATTAAATGAGGATGTTTTTGGCGTAAGATAAAGAGGGAAAGACAGATTTATGAAGTCTTAGATAGCAGTAAGCCATCCGATGAGATATTTTGATGAATCGTTGGCCATAAAAAAAAGCCGCTCCGATTGTAATGAACCGGAGCGGCAGGATATTTATTTAATTAACAGCTTGCAGCTTTAATTATTTCTTATGGTTTTCCACCCATTTGCGTGCGTTGACAAATGCTTCCATCCACGGAGTAATTTGGTCATTGTGCAGACGTTCTGCCGGGTAGAATGCATTGTTCCAAGGGAAGCAAGCACGTTCCAAGTGTGGCATCATAGCCAAATGACGTCCATCTTGGCTGGCGATACCTGCTACGCTGTAGTCAGAACCGTTAGGGTTGCCTGGATATTCATCATAAGAATATTTCAATACCACATTGTAGTGGTCTTCTGGATAAGGCAATGAGAACTTACCTTCTCCGTGAGCCACCCAAATACCCAGTTTAGAGCCGCTCAGCGAGCCGAGCATTATACTGCGGTTCATAGGAACAGTTACGCCCAAGAAGTTTGACTCGAATTTGTGTGAATCGTTGTGTAGCATTTTGCCCTTCTTCTTGTCTTCAGGAGTAATCAGTCCTAATTCCATCATCAACTGGCAACCGTTGCAGACACCCAAAGACAAAGTATCTTCGCGTGCATAGAACTTGTCGAGTGCAGCTTTAGCTTTCGGGTTGAACAAGAAGCTACCTGCCCATCCTTTGGCAGAACCAAGAACGTCGGAGTTAGAGAAACCACCACAGTAAACCACCATGTTGATATCTTCCAATGTTTCACGGCCGCTGATGAGGTCGGTCATGGTAACATCTTTCACGTCGAAACCAGCCAGGTATAGCATATAAGCCATTTCACGTTCACCGTTGGTTCCCTTTTCGCGGATGATAGCAGCCTTGATGCCGCTAGGAGTGCGACGGTCAGGGTTCAGTCCGAACTGAGAAAGTTTTCCGGTGAAAGATTTGTCGAATACCACTTCAAGAGGCTGCTGCTTGTAGTTCTCGAAACGCTTCTGAGCGCATCCGTTCATGCTCTGGCGGCGGTCCATCAGGTATGAAGTAGAATACCATACATCTCTTAAGTAGTCAATGCCGAACTGGTAAGTAGCGTCGTGGCTAGTAACCAAGATGTGACGTTCGTTGGTTGGAGTACCAAGTTTTACGAAACCAATACCGGCATCTTCCAAAATTTTCCTCACTTCCTGTTTGTGCTTGTCGGCTACTTGAATGATGATACCTGGATTTTCAGCGAAGAGAGTCTTGACAATATCATTGCATTTAATCTTGTCAAGATTGATTTCCATACCGCCTTCTGTATTAGCAAAGCACATTTCTAACAATGCGGTAATCATACCTCCGGCAGAGATGTCATGACCAGCCAGCAGTAAACCCTTGTTGATAAGTTCCTGTACAGCCAAGAATGCATCGCGGAAATATTCAGGATTTTGTACGGTAGGAACATCGCTACCAACTTTATTAAGCGACTGAGCAAAAGCAGAACCGCCCAAACGAAGTTCGTCGAAGCTGAAGTCAATATGATAGAAAGTAGATTTAGGCTCGTTTGTCATTACAGGAGAAACTACCTTCTTCACATCCGAAACCTCACCACCTGCAGATACGATAACAGTACCTGGGCTGACAATCTTTTCTCCGTCAGGATATTTCTGAGTCATAGACAAAGAGTCCTTTCCGGTAGGAACATTGATTTGCAAAGAGCAGCAGAAATCAGACAAAGCCTTCACGGCTGTGTACAGACGAGCATCTTCACCTTTCTGTGCACGGCACGGCCACATCCAGTTGGCAGACAGAGAAACACTGTCCAGACCTTCTGCCAAAGGAGCCCATACCAAGTTGGTCAAAGCTTCCGATACTGCCAATACAGAGCCGGCAGCAGGGTTAGCCAAAGCAGCTTGAGGTGCATGTCCGATAGCTGTAGCGATACCTTTTTCACCGCGGTAGTCCAAAGTAACGACACCACAGTCGCTCAAAGGCAACTGCAGTTCACCCTGGCACTGCTGGCGTGCAATCTTGCCTGTAACGGAACGGTCTACCTTGTTAGTCAACCAGTCTTTACAAGCAACAGCTTCCAGCTGGAGTACACGAGTTACATATTCATTCAGCTTAGCAGCATCGTAAGAAACGTTTTCGTATTTACGTTCAACTGTTTCGTCAATCATGTATGTTTTGGGAGAAGAACCAAACATCTGGTCTACTGCCAAGTCGAATGGACGAACTCCATCTGCCTGTTCGAAAGCAAAGCGATGGTCGCCTGTAGTCTCACCAACTACATACATTGGAGCACGTTCGCGTTCAGAGATTTTGCGTACATGTTCTAGTTTCTTTTCGTCAATCAGCAATCCCATACGTTCCTGAGATTCGTTGGCGATGATTTCCTTGGCAGAAAGCGATTCGTCGCCGATAGGCAACTTGTCCATATGAATCAAACCACCGCAATCTTCCACCAATTCAGACAGACAGTTGACGTGACCAGCAGAACCGTGGTCGTGGATAGAAACGATAGGGTTTTCATCTTCTTCACACAAAGCACGTACCACATTGTATGCACGTTTCTGCATTTCAGCATTGGCACGCTGGATAGCGTTCAATTCGATACCTGAAGAGTAGCGTCCGGTTTCAACAGAAGAGACAGAACCGCCTCCCAGACCGATACGGTAGTTGTCTCCACCCAATACAACGACTTCGTTTCCAGCTTCAGGAGAGCCTTTCAGACAGTCTCGTTGAGTACCGTAGCCAACGCCACCTGCCAGCATGATAACCTTGTCGTAAGCATATTTCTCATTGTTTTCCTGATGTTCGAAAGTCAGGACAGAACCACAAATCAGCGGTTGGCCAAACTTGTTACCGAAATCAGAAGCACCGTTGGAAGCCTTTATCAGAATCTGTTCAGGAGTCTGATATAACCATTTGCGTACAGGCAATACATTTTCCCATTCACGGCCTTCTTCACTGCGTGGGTAAGAAGTCATGTAGACTGCAGTACCAGCGATAGGCCAAGAACCTTTACCACCTCCCATACGGTCACGGATTTCACCGCCAGTACCGGTAGAAGCACCGTTGAACGGCTCTACAGTAGTAGGGAAGTTGTGGGTTTCAGCTTTCAAAGAGATGACAGTTTTGATGTCTTTAATTACAAAATAATCAGAAGTAGAATGATCTTGAGGAGCGAACTGTTCTACTACAGGACCTTCGGCGAAAGCCACATTATCTTTATAAGCCGAGATAATTTTGTTAGGGTTTTCCTGAGTCGTTTTCTTAATCATCTGGAATAAAGAAGATTCCATTTCCTGTCCGTCGATAACGAAAATACCGCCAAAGATTTTGTGTCGGCAGTGTTCTGAGTTGATTTGGGCAAAGCCGAAAACTTCAGAGTCAGTAAGTTTTCTTCCCAAGTCTTTTTCCACTTTCAGCAGATAGTCCATTTCTTCTCTAGAGAGTGCCAGACCTTCTTGTTCGTTGTATTCCTCCAGGTTCTCGATGTAAACAATTGGCTGAGGCTTGATGTTTACTTCGAAGATAGACTGGTTGAGACCATGATACATGCGTTGAAGCATAGGGTCATGTGCTGCATTTTCGCCTTTTACAGGGAAGTATTCTTCGATACGGTGAACGCCTTCGATACCCATGTTTTGGGTGATTTCTACGGCATTGGTACTCCATGGAGTAATCATTTCACGTCGAGGGCCGACAAACCAACCAGTCAGGTTGTCTTCGGTCTCTACTGTGGCATCGCTGTAGAGCCAGCATAATTTCTTGATGTCTTCAGAGTTCAGCTCTTTACTACAATCTGTAGCAATTACGCTGTGAGTGGGGGTTCTGAAAAATAGAATCATAGCACTTTTTATGTTTATAAATGATAGTTCATTCTTAATTAAATGATACTGCAAAGTTACATAAAAGCCCGTTTTTACGAAAGAAAAACGAAACGAAATATAGGTACTTTCATAAAAAATTGTCATCTTTGCATTATGAATTGGTTAGAACAGGTTACGATACTGGATTTATTGGTTAAGGGATTTATTGTTGGGGTAGTAGTTTCCGCTCCGCTAGGTCCTGTGGGCGTGCTTTGTATTCAACGGACTTTGAACAAGGGGCGCTGGTTTGGTTTTGTTACCGGACTGGGCGCGGCGATGAGTGACATTGGCTATGCATTGATAACCGGTTATGGGATGAGTTTCATGGATGAAATCATTGTCAAGCATCAGATGGTGCTGCAGTTGGCGGGAAGCATCATGCTTCTCTGTTTCGGAGTGTATACCTTTCGGAGTAATCCTGTGAAGTCTCTTCGCCCTACATCAAGCAACAGAGGGTCCTTGTTGCATAATTTCCTGACCGCCTTTTTCGTTACGCTATCCAATCCTTTAATTATATTCTTGTTTATCGGCTTGTTCGCCCGTTTCTCTTTCGTATTGCCGGGCAGTCTGATTGGCTTCCAGTTGGTGGGTTATCTGGCTATTGTTTTAGGTGCGGTGACCTGGTGGCTGGGCATCACTTACTTTGTGAATAAGGTGCGCACACGTTTTAATGTACGCGGCATCTGGATATTGAATCGTATTATAGGTGTGGTGGTGATGATTGCTTCAGTGATAGGGATAATATTGGCGATTGCCGGAAAATCACTTTCTTGATATGTATATTTCTCAACAGTTAAAACAACAGAATATTGCGGAATACCTGCTGTATATGTGGCAGGTGGAAGATATGATTCGGGCAGCCCGTTTTGATATGAAGGTTATCCGTGCAAGGATAGTAGACCCTTATCCTTCTCTTACCGGTGAGCAGCGTGAAACTTTGGCTCAATGGTATCAGGACCTTATAAATATGATGCACGATGAAGGGGTGATGGAGAAAGGGCATCTTCAGATTAACCAGAATATCATTATCTGGCTTACCGACCTCCATTTGCGGATACTCAAGTCACCCAAGTTTCCTTATTACAGTGCTGCATATTATAAGGTGTTGCCGTTTATCGTGGAATTACGCGCTAAGGGGACCGATAAAGACCTTCCCGAGTTGGAAATCTGTTTTGATGCCATGTATGGAGTCTTGATGTTGAAACTTCAGAAGAAGGAAATCAGTGAAGATACTCAGAAAGCATTGAAAACTATTGGTGACCTGTTGGCTATGCTGGCAGGCTATTATATTAAAGATAAGCAAGGGGAACTTGAACTGGAATGATATGAAGACAATTTTGATAACTGGTGCCAACGGACAGTTGGGAAACGAAATGCGTCTGTTGGCTGGACGATACCCTACTTACCGTTATCTGTTTACAGATGTGGCTGAATTGGACATTTGTGATGCAGAGGCTGTAAAGGTTTATGTGGCAGAGCAAGAAGTCGATTTGATAGTCAACTGTGCTGCATATACAGCAGTAGACAAGGCTGAAGACGATGAAGCACTGGCCGACTGTCTGAATCATTTGGCGCCCGGTTATTTGGCTGAAGCAGTTGCTGCACGTGGGGGAGGTTTGATTCAAATCTCTACCGATTATGTGTTTGACGGAACTTCTTACGTGCCTTATCGAGAAGATATGCTTACTTGTCCCGATTCGGTTTATGGCCGTACCAAACTGGCTGGTGAAGAGGCTGCGATGTCACATTGTAAGAATGTGATGGTGATACGCACCGCTTGGTTGTATTCTACCTTTGGAAACAACTTTGTGAAGACGATGATTCGTCTTGGAAGAGAAAAGGATTCCTTGGGAGTGATATTTGATCAGATAGGAACTCCTACCTATGCCAGAGATTTGGCTCAAGTGATATTTGTGGCTATTGAAAAAGGAATAGTGCCCGGGATTTATCATTTTAGCAATGAGGGTGTCTGCTCGTGGTATGATTTTACTCAAGCCATCCATCGTTTGGCGGGGATAACCGGCTGTAGCCTCCATCCGTTGCATACAGAGGAATATCCCACTTGCGCCAAAAGACCACATTATTCGGTGCTTGACAAGACTAAGGTGAAGGAAACTTATGGAATAGAAATTCCTTATTGGACCGATAGTCTGGAGGAATGTATTAAGAAATTATTAGCATAAATATTATATCTACTGAAATGAACGCTGAAATAGAAAGAAGACGTACGTTTGCGATTATCGCTCACCCTGATGCTGGTAAGACTTCTCTTACTGAAAAGTTGTTGCTCTTCGGAGGTCAGATACAGGTGGCTGGAGCGGTTAAATCGAATAAAATCAAGAAGACTGCGACATCCGACTGGATGGATATCGAAAAGCAACGTGGTATCTCTGTAACCACCTCCGTGATGGAGTTTGATTATCATGACTATAAAATTAATATCCTTGACACTCCGGGTCACCAGGACTTTGCGGAAGACACTTACCGTACGCTTACGGCAGTAGATAGTGTAATTATCGTGGTTGACGGTGCAAAAGGTGTGGAAACACAGACTCGAAAACTGATGGAAGTGTGCCGCATGCGTAATACTCCGGTGATTATCTTTGTAAACAAGATGGACCGTGAGGCTAAGGATCCGTTTGATTTGCTCGACGAATTGGAAGAGGAGTTGTCTATTCATGTATGCCCTTTGTCATGGCCTATTGAGAGCGGACCTCGCTTCAGAGGGGTATATAATATTTATGAACGCAAACTGAATCTGTTCCAACCATCAAAACAGGTGGTGACTGAAAAGGTGGAGGTGGATATCCATACAGAAGATTTGGATAACCATATCGGTGCTTCGCTGGCAGAAAAGCTCCGTAGTGAAATTGAACTGATTGATGGGGTGTATCCGGAGTTCAGTCTTGATAATTATAGGGAAGGTGAGCTGGCGCCGGTGTTCTTCGGTTCAGCTTTGAATAACTTTGGTGTACAGGAATTGCTGGATTGTTTTGTAGAAATCGCTCCGAGCCCTCGTCCTGTGAATGCAGTGGAACGTACTGTTAATCCGGATGAAGCTAAATTCACTGGCTTTGTCTTTAAAATCACTGCCAATATCGACCCTAACCATCGCTCTTGTGTGGCTTTCTGCAAGGTTTGTTCAGGCAAGTTTACCCGCAATACTCCTTATTTGCACGTACGTCATAATAAGACCATGCGTTTTTCTTCACCTACCCAGTTTATGGCGCAGCGCAAGACTACTGTAGAAGAGGCTTGGGCTGGAGATATCATTGGTCTGCCAGATAACGGAACTTTCAAGATTGGTGATACCTTGACCGAAGGGGAAAACTTGCATTTCAAAGGATTGCCAAGTTTCTCTCCAGAAATGTTTAAATACATTGAGAATGCCGACCCGATGAAGACGAAGCAGTTGAGCAAGGGTATCGACCAATTGATGGACGAAGGTGTGGCTCAGTTGTTTGTCAATCAGTTTAATGGCCGAAAGATTATCGGTACTGTAGGGCAGTTGCAGTTTGAGGTAATCCAGTATCGTCTGGAAAATGAATATAATGCGAAATGCCGTTGGGAGTCTATCAGTCTTTATAAAGCCTGCTGGATTGAAAGTGATGATGCGGAAGAACTGGAAGCCTTCAAAAAACGTAAATATCAGTATATGGCAAAAGACCGTGACGGACGTGATGTGTTCCTTGCCGATAGTGGATATGTACTTCAAATGGCTCAGATGGACTTTAAGAATATTAAGTTCCATTTTACTTCAGAATTCTGATAAAGAATAGTTAGAAAGAAATAGATTGCCCAAAGGGTGCTGGTTACTTGGCTGCCTTTGGGCATTTTTTATAAAAGAGGCTATGCATTTTATGCAGCAGTTATTTGTAGTAACTGTTGGTGATTTAGTTTGGAGACACTTTGTCAAATCTTAAAAAGGGTTTGATATATAATTAAGTTACAACCGCCGATTAATAAAACAGTGATTATGTTTTATTAATCGGCGGTTGTGTTTTATGAAATACCTGCGGTAACTCAAGAATAGATGATGAAATCAGCAAATATTATGTGGGTGATTTATATTTATGGGTAGTAGCGAATTAGAATAAAAATAGATGTTGGGCTATATAGGTAAAAAGTTTCCATTCTATAGGATGGTACATACATTCATGTAGTATGGAGAGATTTAGCGTATTCCAAAACCTCTTCTCGTATCAATTGGAATGCTATTTTAATCTGTATTTTCTTACATGGGAAGAAGTTTGTCAGCCAAAGGTGTTCTGATGCTTTGTGCCAGTTGCAAGCTCGCTCATATATGGCTTATTGTACTTTACTGATTTAGCCTTTTCCTTTTTATTTGTTTCAATGTATTCTTGTTGTTGCCTGCATCACTTGATGTGGAGGCCTTGTTGCGTCATATCTTTTCTGTAGGGGAGTGCATTGTCTGGGCCGTATTCGTGCCTGTTGGTTTCATGGAAGGGACGGTAGGTATTTTCTATCGTCAGTTTTTTTGGCAAAAGCTGCCAAGTAGGGTCTCAACTTGGATGAGGCTATGGAGACTTTGCAGGCTTATATCGGAAGTTTCTACTCGTCTAATTTCATCCGTTTCGGACAGATGTACAAAGTGATGATTCAGTCATCTCCAGAATATCGAATGAATCCGGAAGCCTTGCATCGTCTGTATGCTAAGAATAATGATGGCAATGTGGTGCCTTATTCTAACTTCATGATGATGGAGCGTGTATTCGGTCCTAGTCAGATAACCCGTTATAATATGTTTACTTCGGCATTGATTATCGGTGAAGGAGAAGCAGGGGTAAGTTCGGGTGAAGCTATTCTGGCTGTAGAAGAAATCTGCAAGGAAGTTCTTCCAAGAGGTTACGATGTGGAATGGTCGAGTATTACCCGTGAAGAGAAAGACTCCAGCGGACAGGTTTTCATCATTTTCGGTATCTGTCTGCTATTCGTATATCTGCAGCTTGCAGTACAATATGAGTGTCTGCTTCTGCCTTTCCCTATTATCTTGTCGTTGCCGGCTGGTATATTCGGCTCCTATTTCTTCTTTCAGCTGACAGGGTTGGAGGCAATATCTATACCCAGGTGGCTCTTGTGATGCTGATAGGATTGTTGGGTAAGTTTCTTGTTCCGAAACTTTATATCCTATTTGAAACTTTGTTGGTAAAACTGTCCGGCAAAAAAAATTATGAAGATGAATGATACATTAAAGAAATATATTACGTGTGTAGCTTTAGGTGCTTTGCTGGTAGGATGTAAGGCTCCTACCTTGTCGTAGGCGGAGAAAGTTGTGTTGCCGGAAACATTCTCCGGGCAAGCGGGAGATACCGTGACGGTGGCTTCCATGTCCTGGAAATCTTTCTTTCCAGATACTTATTTGATAGCCTATATTGACACGGCATTTGTTAATAATCATTCTTTCCGTTAGGTACTCGAACAGGTCTCTCTTTCACATGAGCAGTTGAGGATGTGTAAAGGGACCTTGTTGCCGGAAATGGTTATTGGAGTAAGTGCCAGAGTGCAGCGTTTCGGAGATTATACGATGGATGGGGTGGGTAACTCTACCATTAACTTCCCTTCAGTTGTGATAGGTGGCGGCGGATTTAATGCCTTTGATTTAAGCAAATGGTTTCTGTCACCCGTTTCATTGGTTTATGATTAGGCTGCAGGTTTCACGGCTCCTATCTTCAAGCAAAATGAGGTGCGTGCGTTATTGAAACAGTCGAAAGCTCGTCAACGTACGGCTTTGTTGGAATATTAATATACTGTGTTGAAATCTTATCAGGAAGTAACCGACCTGATTGTTTTAGCCGAACAAATGAAAGTGCGCAAGCAGTTGAAGTCGGAAGAAAATGCAGTACATCATCGTTCTATTGAGTATGCCAAGGAATTGTTCAAGACTGGTTTTGTAAGCTATCTGGACGTTTTGTTGTCGGCCGATGAGCGTTATTTGGAGTGTGAGTTGGAGCGTATAGACTTGAACGTGTCGTATTGTCAAGCTCATTCCCTGTTGTTCCGTTCATTAGGTGGTGGCCGTTTTTTAAAGTGATGGTTTGATAATAGAAATACTTTAGACAGAAAGCGGGTGTATCAGTGCTTTTTGGTGCATTCGCTTTTGTTTTTTTGCATTTCACTCACTTTTATTGTGCTAATTGATAGAGAGTGACGGATATATCGGGGAAAATATGTAAGTTTGTATGAATTTAAAATCCATAATATGAAGATTTCTTATGCTATAATTGCCATGATGTGTGTTTTCTCCTGTTTGGACACATCTGCACAACTCCGGAAAAATAAAATTTACGAAGACTATATCAAGAAGTATCGTGGAGTGGCAGTGGATGAGATGAAGCATTATCAGATACCGGCCAGTATCACTCTTGCGCAAGGACTGCTGGAGTCGGGAGCTGGAAGAGGTACTCTTGCACGGAAGTCGAACAACCATTTTGGCATCAAGTGTGGAGGCTCTTGGGAAGGTAAAAGTGTGCATCACGATGATGATGCGCGCAATGAGTGTTTCAGAGCATATAAGCATGCTAAGGAGTCTTATCGTGACCACTCCAAATTTTTGCGGTCAGGAGCAAGGTATGCCTTCTTGTTCCGTTTGAAAATCACGGATTATAAAGGATGGGCTAAAGGGTTGAAGAAAGCCGGGTATGCTACAGATCCCCATTATGCTACCCGTCTGATTCAAATCATCGAGTTATATGATTTAGATCGTTATGACAAGAAAGGAGGTTTGGAATGGGCTAAAAAGTTTCCGAATCCTCATCAGCCTTATTTGGCCAATGAGTTGTTGTATATAATTGCAAGAAAGGGAGATACTTTCAAGCAGCTGGGTAAAGAGTTTGACATCAGCCGGAAAAAGGTACGCACTTATAATGATTTGCCTAAGGATTTTGAATTTCAAGGTGGAGAAATCATTTATTTAGAGAAGAAACATCGGAAAGCAACTAAAGACCATGTCGTGTATGTGGTAAAAGAAGGGGATTCTATGTACACCATTTCGCAAAAGTTCGGCCTCAGACTTAGCAGATTATATAAAATGAACAAGATGAAGCCAGATGCTCCAGCTCCGCAGGTCGGAGAGATTTTACGCTTGCGTTGATTGGTTACAATAAATAGAAAGGACTGTTTCCTGTTGGTTAGAATATGGAAACAGTCCTTTTTATCGTGTTGCCAGCTGGTTTTACAAGTCGAATTCTTTATGGAATTCCACAACGGCTTCAATACCTTTGCGGAAAATATCTAACTGGAAGTTTTCGTTAGGAGAGTGGATGGCATTGCTTTCCAACCCGAAGCCCATCAGTACCGTCTTGATTCCTAAAATCTTTTCGAAGTCGCTGATGATAGGGATACTTCCACCGCGACGTACAGCCAACGGCTTTTTCCCGAATGCTTTCGTGAATCCTTTTTCTGCCGCTTTATATGCCGGCAGCGTAATTGGACATACATATCCTTCACCTCCATGCATAGGAGTGACCTTTACCTGTACATAGTCAGGTGCAATGCTTTGGAAATAGTCGATGAACAACTTAGAAATTGTTTCGTGGTTCTGATGAGGAACCAGTCGGCTGGATACTTTGGCATAGGCTTTGGATGGCAATACCGTTTTAGAACCTTCTCCAGTATATCCTCCCCAGATGCCACATACATCAAAAGAAGGGCGGCAGCTGTTACGTTCCAGGGTGGAATATCCTTTTTCGCCTTTTAAGGCTTTTACTCCGATTGCTTCCATATATTTCTTTTCGTTGAAAGGAATATTGGCAATCATTTCACGTTCTGCAGCAGGAACTTCCTCTACCTCGTCGTAGAAATGAGGAATAGTGATACGTCCGTTCTCGTCGATGACTTGAGCGAGCATGCTGCATAAGGTGTTGATAGGATTAGCTACTGCACCGCCGAAATGTCCTGAGTGCAAGTCGCGGTTAGGGCCGGTCACTTCAATTTCCCAATAAGCCAGGCCTCTCAGTCCGGTAGTCAGTGAAGGCAGGTCGGCTCCTAGCATACTGGTGTCCGAAACCAATATCACATCCGCTTTAAGCAGTTCTTTATGTTCTTTCAAGAAAGCGTTCAGACTAGGAGAACCAATTTCTTCTTCCCCCTCAAAAATAAATTTGACATTATGTTTCAGCAATCCTTCTTTCACCAAATATTCAAAAGCCTTGGCTTGAATCATAGCCTGTCCTTTATCGTCATCGGCACCGCGCGCCCAGATTCGCCCGTTGCGGATTTCCGGTTCAAAAGGCTTGCTTTTCCAAAGTTCCAGAGGTTCTGCCGGCATCACGTCGTAATGAGCATAGACCAATACGGTAGGAGCATCCGGGCTGATATGCTTTTCAGCATAGACCAATGGATTCCCGTTTGAAGGCATGATATGTGCTTCATCGGCACCAGCTTCCAGTAAAAGTTGTTTCCAACGTTCGGCACATGCCAGCATATCGTCTTTGTTCTCAGGGAAAGCACTGATGCTTGGTATGCGGATTAAACTAAACAGTTCTTCCAAAAAGCGGTTTTCGTTTTCTTGAATGTATTGTTTTATTTCCATGATGGTTAAATTTTAAGTAATGTTCGATGTATAATTACAGGTGGCTTGCCTTGTCGAGTAGGTAGAAGTCGAGTAAAGTCATAGCCGCCATTGCCTCTACGATAGGAACAGCACGTGGCAACACACACGGGTCATGCCTTCCGCGTGCTTTCAGTATGGTCTCGTTGCCGTGTATATCTACCGTAGGTTGTTCCATAAGTACAGTGGCTACCGGTTTGAAGGCCACATTGAAATAAATGTCTTGTCCGTTGCTGATGCCTCCTTGTATTCCTCCCGAGCGGTTGGTGCGCATTGCAATGTGCCCGTTGTCGCAGTAGAAGATATCATTTTGTTCGCTCCCTTTCAGGTTCATGTGTCCGAAACCTTGGCCATATTCAAAACCTTTGGCAGCGTTGATAGTTAGCATTGCATTCCCCAGTGCCGCATGCAACTTGCCGAAAGCCGGTTGTCCCAATCCTACCGGACATCCTTTGATGACACAACTTACCACTCCTCCGATGGTATCTCCTTCTCCCTTGATTTGATAGATATAATCGGTCATTTGAGCAGCTAGCTGCTGGTCGGGGCATCTTACCGGATTTTGTTCGATAGTGCTTAAATCGTATGCCGAGTAGTCTTTTTCCAGTTTCAGATTGCCAACTTGTGACGTGAAGGCTGTAATTTGAATACCCAGCTGGCGGAGAGCCAGTTTAGCTACAGCTCCAGCCACCACTCGCGAAATGGTTTCTCTAGCAGAAGAGCGTCCACCTCCCCTATGGTCTCTGATACCATATTTCTGTGTATAAGTATAATCGGCATGAGAAGGACGGAACACCTCTTTCATGTTGTCATAGTCATTGGAGTGTTGGTTGTTGTTCCAAACTACAAATCCAATAGGGCATCCTGTAGATACCCCTTCATAGATACCAGAAAGGAACTCCACTTTATCTGCCTCTTTGCGGGCAGTGGTAATGGCCGATTGTCCGGGCCGTCTCCGGTCTAGTTCCTGCTGTATGAATTCCATGTTGATGGCAATACCTGCAGGCAGTCCGTCGATGACGCCTCCTACAGCTTTCCCATGTGACTCTCCGAAACTGGTCAGTCGGAATAGATTGCCAAAAGTATTGTTGTACATATTAATAAACTTAAATAAATAATTAGAATTTGCTTCCTGCTCCACCTCCGCCGAAGTCACCTCCACCGAAGCTGCCGCCACTGAATCTGCCGCCATGTCCGTTTCCGAATCCGCCTCCCATGAACGGACCTCCCACGAACGGACCTCCATTGCCTCCTTTATGGTGAGAAGATTTATCATCGTTTTCTTTCCTTTGTCGGCGTACGATATGTCCGCAGTTGCTGCAGCAGAGCACTACCTCTTTGGTACGTATCCCGTTGACATTCGATAAAGTACGTTCAGATAACGGTCGAAGGGTATGCTTGTGGCAGTTGGGGCATTTCTTTTGTTGGCGAATCTTCAGCCACAAGATGAATGGAACAACTACGAAGAAACAGAAAGGAATCAGGAAAAGTAGTGAATTGTCAGACTCTTCTTCGGGTGAAGTTAAGGGGGTGCCTGTGCCGTCCAGTTGCTCTTTTAGAGCTTTTATTCCAGCCAGCATACCTCTGTCCCAGTCTCTGTTGCCGAGGTGCTCATTCATGTATCGCATTTGAATCTGCTTGCAGATGGCATCCGGCAAATCACCTTCCAGTCCATATCCGGTGACGAACTGAATACATCTTTCTTCTGTGACCAGCAAGACAACCAGTCCGTTGTCTTTACCTTTTTGTCCTACTCCTTTTTTCCTTCCCAGTTCGTAGGCAAAATTGAAACAGTCCCCTTCTTCTATTCGGTTGACTGCCACTACCAAAGTCTGTATGCCAGTTTCCTGTTCCAGTTGAAACAAGATACGGTCCATTTCTGCCACCGCTTCGTTTCCAAGCACTCCGTCCGGGTTGCTGACATACCGGGTACGGTCTTTCAAATGCACCATCGGGATATCCTCCGGTCGGTAAGACCTATTTTCTGCACCCACCTGAACCAGAAAGAAGCAGAACCATAGAGCAAACAAAAAGAATCTTTTACACATGACGAGATGATAAGCGATTAAAATTCTACTTTAGGAGCTTTCTGAGTACCTTCTTCCGCTTCAAAGTAAGGGCGCTTTTCAAATCCGAACATTCCGGCGAGAATGTTATTAGGGAAGTGTCGGATAGAGACATTATAAGTACGTGCTACGTTATTGAATTTGTGGCGTTCCACGCTGATACGGTTTTCTGTACCCTCCAGTTGAGCTTGCAGGCTTTTGAAGTTCTCGTTGGCTTTCAGTTCCGGATATTTTTCGGCAATCACCATTAAGCGGCCGATAGCACTGCCCAATGTACCCTGTGCTCGGTTGAATGCTTCCAGTTTTTCCGGAGTCAAGTTTTCTGTATCTAAAGTTGTCTGGGTAGCTTTGGCACGTGCTGAAATGACAGCCTCCAGTGTTTCCTTTTCGTGTGAAGCATATCCTTTTACAGTATTCACCAGGTTAGGAATCAAGTCGGCACGTCTTTGATATTGATTTTCTACATTGCTCCATGCAGTAGATACAGCTTCGTCCTTGTTGACCATTGAGTTATACGAACTCATAGCATAACTAGCCAATGCTACAATAGCGATAACGATTAGAATCCAAGTTTTTTTCATAAATGTATTTGTTTTTTGATTAGTTTGATACGCAAACATACTTAAATTACTTGGAATAATCTAATAAATGAACGGTTTAGATAAGTGAAAAAATGATAGGATTTGAAAACAATTCAAAGAAAATAGTAATTTTGTGATTATCCTAATTTCCGCAAATCATCTTGACTCTCGTGTTATAAATGGATATTTTGTAAAAATCTCGAATTTCAACGATTCATATATAACAT
>RCNI01000327.1_pt1 | contig 58810 bp, 55 predicted proteins | sample 2041151 | NCBI WGS metagenome assembly RCNI01 (sample SAMN09708214, study PRJNA481090) | feces metagenome | isolation source: feces | place: Antarctica: Albino Rookery
AGCCTTGCGGCACTGGAACCTAAATCCAGCATGTTTACCAATTTCATCATACCCGCATACATTCCGTTTACTTGCCTCTGGCAAAGTCAAAAAGGGAGCGCTACTCTCCCTTTGAACTGTCGAGATTGTACCACACATTCCTCCGCTTGGCAATTCTTTCGCCTAAATTTCCCTTCGAATCGGAATTTTCCCCATGTTTGCCCCGGTTTGTTTGAATCATCGCCTTCCCTGTGTTATCATGAAGCCAACTTAAATTTAGAGGAGGTCCTCCAATTATGTTGAACACCGGTATTCTGGGCGAACAGACCGTGGTGGTAGATCAGACCAACACCGCAAAGACCATGGGCAGCGGCTCTCTGGATGTGTTTGCCACCCCTGCTATGATCGCTCTCATCGAAAAAACGGCCCTGATGAGCATTGCCTCTGAGCTGGAAGAGGGGCAGACCACCGTCGGAACCAGCCTCAACATCCAGCATTTGGCCGCCACTCCGGTGGGTATGAAGGTTACCGCAAAAACCGCTCTGGTAGAAGTGGATCGCCGCCGACTGGTCTTCTCTGCCGCCGTTTACGACGAGGCAGGGCTCATCGGCAAGGGCACTCACGAGCGTTTTCTGGTGGATGGCGAGAAATTCCAGTCCAAAACCGACGCAAAGAAGCTGTCCTGACCGCTGTTCCGGTTCTGTTTTATCCCCGTTGGGCGTCCGCTTATGGGCGCCCGACTTTTTTGTTCCTTCCTCGGTTTTCACATTCTTTTCCAAGGAAAAAAAGCTGGACTTCTTCTGTGTTTTTCCTTTATAATGTACTTGGTGCAGTTTGCCATAAATTGCACAATTTTACCTTAAGAAGGGAGCTTGATCCATGAAAAAAATTTTTTGCCGCCTGTCCGCTCTTATGCTGGCCCTGTTGCTGACCTTGTCTTTGGTTTCCTGCGGCTCTGATCCGACGCAGAGCACTTCTTCTTCCTCGTCGAAGAACGCAGTCAACATCGGCTGTACTGCCAGCATCGGTTCTCTGAATCCGGTTCTGATCAGCGGCGTCCTCTCCGATTATTACGCCATCAGCCTCCAGTTTCTGCCTTTGGTGGCTCTGGACTCCAACGCTGAGTTTGAATATATGCTGGCTGACTCCATCACGACGGACGACAATCTCACTTACAGCGTCCACATCAATGATGACGCCACTTGGAGCGACGGCACTCCCATTACTGCTGACGATGTCGTCTTTACCATGACTCGTCTTGCCTCCCCCGTGATTGCCAATCCCGCTATGATGCTCCACGCTCTGGTGGGTACCGACGATGAAAGCGGTTACCTCCCTGAGGGCGCCACCACGCTGGAAGGCGTGAAGGCTGTGGACGAAAAGACCGTCACCTTCACCTTCAAAAACGAAATCAATCTGGTGAGCTTCCTCAACGGCTACGCTCAGTTCATCGCTCCCATGCCTGCCCATGTGCTGGCCGATGTGCCGGAGAATGAGCTTGCCGCCTACGACTGGTTCACGCACCCCGATGTGGTCAGCGGCCCCTACAAGGCCACCAGCTTCAACAGCAACCACTATGTGACCTACACCGCCAACGACGCCTACTGGCGTGGCCCGGTCAATATCCCCAACGCCAACATCAAGATTGTGGACGGTGCAGGCTTGTACGCCGGGCTGCAGTCCGGTGAAATCGACCTCGTCCCTCCCCTGCTGGGCACCATCGAAATCGAGGACTATGACAACATCAAGTCCCTCAAAAATGTGACCAGCGAGCACGGTACCGCTTACTCCGTGGAAAACATCTTCTTCAACACCAATATCGTTGACAACGAAAACATTCGCCGTGCCATGCTGCTGGCTCTGAATCGGGATCAGCTGGTCACCGGCCTGCTGGGCGGCAACGGAACTTACGCTGACGGCTTTGCTGTGCCCGACGGTCCCTACTGGAAGGACCTGACTCCCACCGCCTACGATGTGGAAGGTGCAAAGGCTCTGGTGGCCAAGGCCACAGAAGAGGGCTGGAACCCCAAAACCACCTACACTCTCTACGCCAACAGCGGTGACGCTCAGCTGGCGCTGGCGCTTCAGCTGGCACAGCAGGCTTGGAGTTCCGTGGGCATTCAGGTGGACATCAAGACCGTCGATCTGGACACCCTGATGGGTCTGGCCGGCAAGGATGACGCCGCTATGGTGGCTTTGCAGTACACCTATCCCCCGGTGGACCCCTCTTGGGATGTGAAGTTCGTTCTGGACAGCTGGTGCCACAACCTGACGGACACGGTGGCTGAGCAGCTGGATGTGCTTTGGAGCACCAACGATTCCGAGGTCTATGCCGAGGCGCTGCTCCATGTGGACACCTATGTGCAGCAGAGCGTCCCCATGATTGACCTCTACATCAACGGTCCTCTGGGTGCAGTGAACAACCGTCTGGAAGGCGCTCATCCCACCATGTACGGTTCCATCAACAACATCCACGAATGGACCCTTGCCAACTAATCCACGCAAAACCGCTGCGAGCGGTACGCCGAAAAATCGGCGTACCGCTCTTTTCCAAGCAATACCTTGGTTTTTCCTCAACTCAATCCGTCGGCTTGAATTGAGGAAAGATTGATGTCTTTTTACTCTTTTGTACGAAGGAAGTGATCGCTTTGGAACCTATTCTTTCCGTTCAACACATGAACACCGTCTTTACCAGTGACTTCAGTGCAGGCACCGTGGTGGATGACGTCAGCTTCAATGCCTACCCCGGACAGACCCTCTGTATCGTCGGTGAGTCCGGCTGCGGTAAGAGTGTAACTTGCCTTTCTGTGATGGGGCTGCTGAGCCGAAACGGACGCATCAGCAGCGGTGAAATTATCTTCGACGGCAAACCCATCACCAATCTGTCGGAAAAGCAGCTGGACCGCATCCGGGGCAGCGAAATTTCCATGATCTTTCAAGACGCACTGACCAGTCTGAACCCGGTGTTTACCATCGGAAATCAGCTGATGGAGTCCATCCGGATTCATCTGTCTTTGGATAAAAAGAGCGCCAAGCAGCGTGCCTTGTCCCTGTTGGAAAAAGTAGGACTGCCGGACCCGGAAAACACTTTCCGAAGCTACCCCCACACTCTGTCCGGCGGCCAGCGGCAGCGTGTGATGATCGCTATGGCCCTCAGCTGTGACCCCAAACTGCTGATTGCCGATGAACCCACCACCGCGCTGGATGTAACCATCCAGAAGCAGATCATGAAGCTGCTGCAGCAGCTTCAAAAGGAAAACGGCATGAGCATCATCCTCATCACCCACGACATGGGTCTGGTGGCTCAGATGGCCGATCAGGTGCTGGTCATGTATGCCGGTCAGGTGGTAGAAGAGGCGCCGGTGATGGAACTGTTCCACCATCCTGCCCACCCCTACACCCAGATGCTGCTCAAGAGTGTGCCCAGCATTTCTGACTCCGACGACCGGGTACTGGAATCCATCCGGGACACCGTGCCGGAGCGTTATCAGAACATGCAGGGCTGCCGCTTCCGTTCCCGCTGCCCCTACGCTACTGCCGAATGTGAGCAGACGCAGGAAACCTTGGAACACGGCCCCGGGCACTTTGTGCGCTGCCATCGGGCAAAGGAGGTTGAGAAATGAGCGAACACACTCCTATCTTACAGGTCGAACGCCTCTGCGTTCATTACCCCATCAAGGGAGGATTTCTGTCCCGGGTCACCGGTCATGTCCACGCCGTGGACGATGTGAGCTTCTCCATTGAGGAAGGCACCACTCTGGGTCTGGTGGGTGAATCCGGCTGCGGCAAAAGCACCATCGGACGCCAGATCGTCCGGCTGGAAAAGCCCACCTCCGGTTCCATCCGCTACAAGGGGCTTGAGCTGACCACCGCTTCCAACGAGGAGCTGAAGCAGGTGCGAACCGACCTTCAGATGGTCTTTCAGGACAGCTATTCTTCCCTGAACCCTCAAAAACATATCTTTCAGATTCTGTCGGACCCCATGATCTATCACGGTCTTGCCACCCGCTCCACGGCAGAGGCCGAGGTAGACCGGCTGCTGGACATGGTGGGCATGCCCAAAAGCGCAAAGAACCGCTATCCCCACGAATTCTCCGGCGGACAGCGGCAGCGCATCGCCATTGCGAAGGCACTGTCCCTCCATCCCAAGCTGATTGTCTGCGACGAGCCGGTCAGCGCTCTGGATGTATCTATTCAGGCGCAAATTCTGAACCTGTTCCGCTCTCTTCAGCAGGAGCTGGGGCTCACCTATCTCTTTATTGGTCATGGTTTGGGTGCAGTCAACTATGTGAGCCAGCGGATTGCGGTGATGTATCTGGGGCAGATCATTGAAATTGCCGATGCAAAGGAGCTGTTCCGCAACCCGGTGCATCCCTACACCCGGGCCCTTTGCGACGCAGTGCCCACCCCGGATCCTGCGGTGCGGGGCAACGATGGCATCACCCTCCGGAGTGAAGCCATCTCTCCGGTGGACGCCCCCAAGGGCTGCCGCTTCCTGCCCCGGTGTCCCTTTGCCACCGAGGAATGCAAGCACTACACCGGGGAACTTCGTCCCCTCTTTGAAGGCAGCAATCACCTGACTACCTGCCGCCGAGCAGAAAAGGAGGCGAACTAATTGGCAAAATACATCGCAAAGCGTATTCTCATCGCCATTCCCGTGCTGCTGCTCATCACGGTCATTGATTTTGCCCTGATGAGCCTGTCCGGCAACCCGCTGGAAATGATGGGCGGCGCCCGTGTTTCCGAAGCGGCTCTGGCACAGCGTGCCATTAACTGGGGCTTGGACAAGCCTGTCTTTGTTCAGTACTTTATCTGGCTGTTCGGCCTGCTTCAGGGGGATCTGGGCGTCAGTTACTCCACCTTCCAGCCCGTTTCCACCATGATCGGCGCTCATCTCGGCCCCACCTTGCTGCTGATGGGTGCGGCTCTGGTACTGAGCCTGATTTTCAGCCTGCTGGGCGGCATTTTCTCCGCCACCCACGCCTACTCCAAGGGAGATTACACTGTGGTGTCCCTCTCCTTTCTGGGTTCCAGCGTTCCCAGCTTCTTTCTGGGTCTGCTGCTCATCTACCTGTTCACTGTGCGGCTGGGCTGGCTGCCCTCCTCCGGCATGACCACGCTGGGTGTGGGCGGCGGCTTCTGGGATGTGGTGAAGCACATGATTATGCCCACCCTCGTGCTGTCCTTCGGTCTGGCCGGCACCAACATCCGCTATTTCCGCTCCGCCGTGCTGGGCATTCTCCAGCAGGACTACCTCCGCACCGCTCGTGCCAAAGGCATCGGTCGCAACCGAGTCATCTACAAGCACGCCCTTCGCAACGCCATGCTTACGGTCATCACTGTCATCGGCATGGAGATTCCCATGCTGTTCGGCGGTGCTGTGGTCGTAGAGCAGGTCTTTTCCTGGCCCGGACTGGGCCTGATGACCATGAACGCCATCACCAGCCGTGACTACCCCGTCATTATGGGCGTGTGTCTGTTCACCGCCGTGGTGGTGCTTGTGGGAAATCTGATCACCGACATTCTCTATGCCGTGGTTGATCCCACCATCTCCTTCCAGAAGGAGGCACGCGCATGAACCGAAAACAGTATATGAAAGAGCAGATCAGCAAGGAAAAAGTGGTTCTCTCTCCTCAGGAAAGTGAAACCTATCTGCAAACCATCCGCCGCCGATTCAAGCGCCACAAGCTGGCGATGGTCAGCTGTATTCTGCTTGCCGTCCTTGTGCTGATTGCCGTGGTGGTCCCCTTCTTCTACCCCTACGACCCGGCCGAAACCGTGGGCACCTTCTCCCAGGCTCCCTCCATCAAGCACTGGCTGGGCACCGATCAGATCGGACGCGATCAGCTGAGTCGTCTGCTCCACGGCACTCGGATCAGCCTGCTGGTGGGCATTATGGCCGCCGGCGTTTCTACGGTCGTGGGCGTGGTTCTGGGTCTGATCAGCGGCTTCTTCGGCGGCGTGGTGGACATGATTATCATGCGTATTACCGACGCCATCATGAGCTTCCCTTATGTGCTTCTGGTTCTGGTGGCCGCCTCCATCTTTGAGCCCGGACTGTGGACCATCATCTTTATTCTGGGTCTGGTGGACTGGCCCGGTGTTGCCCGTCTGGTGCGAGGAAATGTGCTGTCCCTGCGAGAATCCAACTTCGTGAAGAGCAGTCAGCTCAGCGGTATGCCCCGACGCTATCTTCTCTTCAGCGACATTCTCCCCAACACCATTGCTCCGGTTCTGGTATACGCCACCAGCGTGGTGGCCCTCAGCATTCTGGATGAGGCCGCCCTCAGCTTCCTTGGCATGGGCATTCAGCTCCCCACCCCTTCTCTGGGCAACATGCTCAACGGTGCGGAGAACCTGTCCATCCTCACCGGAAAGCCTTGGCTCTGGGTTCCCCCCGGACTGGTCATCATCCTGCTGGTCGTTGCCATCAACTTCATTGGCGACGCTCTTCGGGATGCTCTGGACCCCACTTCCACCTGATTTTTCAGCAAAAAAACAAAAAAACACGCCATGAAATCGGAGCTTCCGATTTCATGGCGTGTTTCGTTTTCGTTACCAGAACATGGCGAACATAGACGCTCCGATGGCGGTGAGCAGACCGGACACCGCAATGGAAAGGCCGCTCATGGCTCCTTCCACCTCGCCCATCTCAATGGCTTTTGCCGTTCCAACCGCATGAGCGGAAGTGCCCAGAGCCACACCCTTGGCCACCGGCTCAGTAATATGGAAGCGCCGGAGCACACTCTCTCCGATGATATTGCCCAGCACACCGGTAATGACAATCACCGTGGCGGTAATGCTGACCACACCGCCCAGCTCTTCCACCACACCGATGCCGATGGCGGTGGTGACGGACTTGGGCAGGAGGGTGACATACTGCTGATGAGTCAGGCCGAACAGGACGGACATAGCCAGCACGCTCGCCAGACTGGTCAGGGCTCCGGCAAAGATTCCGGCAAAAATAGCCTTCCAATGCTGTTTCAGCTGGGAAAGCTGCTCATAGAGCGGCACCGCCAGACAGACCGTGGTAGGGGTCAGCAGATAACTCAGGTACTTGGCGCTTGTTTCGTAGGATTCATAGGAAATGTTAAACAACACCAAAACCCCGATCACCAGAACCACGCTGATGAGAAGGGGGTTCACAAACTCTTTTTTCAGCTTTTTCTTGGCCCAGCAGCCGACATAAAAGGCCAACAGGCTCAACACCACGCCGAAAAAGGCGGACTCCACCATAACTTCCTTCATCTCTGCTCCGCCTTTCCCTCTCGCTTCTGCACCCACTGGGCCACCTCACCGGAGGCCACCATGACCAGAACCGTGCTGACCACCATAATGATGGTCACCGGCAGCAGGATGGGACGCAGCACGCCCCATGCATTCAGCAGACCCACAGCGGCCGGAATGAACATCACCTGCATGATGCTGACCAGAAATTTTGCCGTTTCCTGCACGGAAGCCAGACGAATGACACCGGTACAAAGACCCACCAGCATCAGCACCAGACCGTAGATACTGGCCGGGATGGGCAGGGGGATATAGGCATAGAGCAGCTCTCCAAGGAGGCTGACAAGCAAAATAATCATCAACTGTTTCACATATTTCATCTTCTCTTCACTCCCAACCGTCTAACTATACGGCAGTTTTCTTGTTTTCTCAAGACATCCGTGTTACAATAATTTCCACGAAAGGCGGGATTTTTCTGTGCAGTTTGAATTAGCTCCCATGGAAGGGGTCACCACTTATCTTTACCGCAGTGCCTACCACAGGCACTTTACCCCGGCGGACAAATATTTCACCCCTTTTATCGCCCCCAACATGAACAAGGGGCTCAATCATCGGGAGCGCAACGATGTGCTGCCGGAACACAATCAGGGTCAGCACCTCATTCCCCAGATTCTCACCAACCGGGCGGATTACTTTCTCACCACCTGCCGGGACTTGGCAGAGCTGGGCTACACCGAGGTGAACCTCAATCTGGGCTGTCCCTCCGGAACCGTGGTAGCCAAGAACAAAGGCTCCGGATTTCTCAGTCAGTCAGAGGAGCTGGAGCGCTTTCTGGACGAGATTTTTGAGCAAAGTCCCCTTCGTATCTCCATCAAGACCCGGATTGGCCGTTACAGTGAAGAGGAATGGCCCCGACTTCTGGAGCTGTTTTGCAGATACCCCTGCACAGAACTGATCGTGCATCCCCGAATTCAAAAGGACTACTACAAAAACACCCCCCGGTGGGACGCATTTCTCCTCGCCATGGAGCGTGCCCCCTTCCCGGTGACCTACAACGGTGACCTCTTCTCCAAGGAGCAGCTGCAAGCGGCACAGAACGCCTGCCCCAAGCTGGAAACCGTCATGCTGGGCCGAGGATTGCTGTGCAACCCGTGGCTCATGGGCGGCACCCCCGACAAGCACACGCTGGAGGAGTTCCACGGAGAGCTGTTTGAGGGCTATCAGCAGATCATGTTTGGCGACGGCCCCACGCTGTGCAAGATGAAGGGGGTTTGGACCTACCTTATTCAGATGTTTACCAACTATCAGGGCTATCAGAAGGTCATTCGCAAGACCCGGCACCTTTCGGAATATCAATCCACCGTCAACGCCCTGTTCCGCAACGAAGATCTGATTCCGGACACCGCCTTCTGCCCGGAAAAGTAAGCATCCAGACGCGTTCTGTGTTTACCCTCTTACCATCGAATTAGACACACTATTTCTCTTGAATTTCATATTATTCTGTCATTTTCAACTCATTTCTGTCATTTCTATCGTTCTGTCCAGACTTTATCCGGACAGAACGATTGTTTTTTTGTACACCGGACACGGAAAATATGTGTCTTTACAGTCTTGACATTTTCTTTGTTTGTTAATAAAATAACACACGTACGGGGCAATATGGCCCCCGCAATTATCAATCGTTCGTTGGAGGTTTTTTTATGGCTAGATTTACTCTCCCCCGTGACCTGTATCATGGCAAGGGCTCTCTGGAGGCTCTGAAGAGCTTCACCGGCAAGAAGGCAATGGTTTGCGTTGGCGGCGGCTCCATGAAGAGATTCGGTTTCCTCGATCGCGCTGTCGAGTACCTGAAGGAAGCCGGTATGGAAGTTCAGCTGTTCGAGGGCATTGAGTCCGATCCCAGCGTTGAGACCGTTATGCGCGGCGCTCAGGCTATGCTGGACTTCGAGCCCGACTGGATCGTTGCTATGGGCGGCGGCTCTCCCATTGATGCTGCTAAGGCTATGTGGATCAAGTACGAGTATCCCGAGATCACCTTCGAGGATATGTGCAAGGTCTTTGGTATCCCTGCTCTGCGTAAGAAGGCTCACTTCTGCGCTATCTCCTCCACTTCCGGCACCGCTACTGAGGTGACCGCTTTCTCCATCATCACCGACTACTCCAAGGGCATCAAGTATCCCATCGCTGACTTCGAGATCACTCCCGATGTCGCTATCGTGGATCCCGATCTGGCTGAGACCATGCCCCAGAAGCTGGTCGCTCACACCGGTATGGACGCTATGACCCATGCGATCGAGGCTTATGTGTCCACCGCTAACTGCGATTACACCGATCCTCTGGCCATCTGGGCAATCAAGATGATCCAGACCGATCTGATCCCCTCTTACAATGGCGATATGGCCAAGCGTGACTCCATGCACAACGCACAGTGCCTGGCCGGCATGGCTTTCTCCAACGCTCTGCTGGGTATCGTCCACTCCATGGCTCACAAGACCGGCGCTGCTTTCGCTGATTACGGCGCTCACATCATCCATGGTGCTGCTAACGCTATGTACCTGCCCAAGGTCATCGCCTTCAACGCCAAGGATCCCACCGCTAAGGCTCGCTATGGCGTCATTGCTGACTACATGGGCCTGACCGGCGCTAACGACGACGAGAAGGTCGCTGCTCTGATTAAGTTCCTGCGCGGCATGAACGATCAGCTGAACATTCCTCACTGCATCAAGAACTACGGCACCGACAGCTATCCCACCGAGCAGGGCTTCGTGCCTGAGGATGTGTTCCTGGAGCGTCTGCCTGAGATCGCCAAGAACGCCATCGCCGATGCCTGCACCGGTTCCAACCCCCGTCAGCCCTCTCAGGAGGAGATGGAGAAGCTGCTGAAGTGCTGCTACTACGACACTGAGGTTGATTTCTAATCCATCCTGACGCTGGAATTACATTGTCCCAACAAAGCCCCGGATCTCTGATCCGGGGCTTCTTTTCTCCGATTCTTCCCATCGGGGCATAAAAAAAGCGCCGACTCACAGTCGGCGCTTTTGATGTTTTGTTATGCTTCGACGAACATGTCCTTGCCAACACCGCACAGGGGGCACAGATAATCCTCAGGGACATCTTCCCAAGCGGTACCAGGCTCGATGCCGTTATCCAGATCGCCCAGCTCTTCGTCGTACTCGTAACCGCAGACGTCGCAAATGTACTTCATAATTAAATCGTTCCTTTCCACAGACCATGCAGATTGCAGTATGCATAGGCGGCGACAACCTCGTCACCGTCACAGAGCATAAACTCCACCGCAGGCTTATCTCCGGGTTTCAGCTCCTTGCGCTGGGACCCCTCTTTGGTTTCCAGCACAATCCACTCAATAAAGTGTGCATCCACCATAGGATGCTCCACCGAGCCGACAGCAACCTTCACCAGATTGCCAGCCACAGTGATGACAGGAACATGCTTTTCCGCAGCGCCGTCAGATGTATTCGGAGTCAACTCCGTCATCTTCTGACCGCAGCACATAACCGGAACGCCCCGATTCGTCACATATGTAATGATGTTACCGCAATGATCGCAGATATAAAACTTCATTCAGCTCACCCTCCTATTGACCGGTTTGTATGTGGAGCTTCATGCCTCACAGGTATAATATACACAGTTTGCCCTTACAGGTCAACGGGAATTTTTCAATTCATAAGCGCATATTTTTTGGCGTAAGCATCGTACCGATCTATGTACAGCGGGTCCTCTCCACGCACGCCGTGGAGGTACTCGTGCAGGTCCAAACTTGCATGGGTCATCTCGATAACACAGCCTGCAATGTTGGAGCAATGATCGCTGACACGCTCCAAACTGGTCAGCAGATCAGAGAGGATAAAGCCGGCTTCAATGGAACATTCGCCCCGCTGAAGACGCAGCACATGACGGGAGCGCAGCTGACTCTTCAATGCGTCGATGACCTGCTCCAGCGGCTCCACCTCACGGGCAAACTCCAGATCCTCATGGACAAAGGCATTGATGGCAAGCTCCACGCACTCGCTGACCGCCGCCACGATCACACTCAGCTCCCGGTTGGCCTCCTCGGAGAAAACGATCTTTTTCTCGTGCATCTCAACGGCAGAACCCATAATGTTCACCGCATGGTCGGAGATACGCTCCAGATCGCCGATGGCATGGAGCAGTTTGGCGGATTCGGCGCTGTCATGGGCGTTCATATCGTGGGCGCTCAAGCGCACCAGATAGGTGCCCAGCATATCCTCAAAGTGGTCGCCTTCGCCTTCCAGTTCACGGACCTGGTCGGCGGTCTTGTTATCGTACTGGGTCAGCAGGGAAACTGCGGTACCCAGAGCCTTCTGTGCGCCCACAGCCATCTCGCCGGCCACCACACGGCACTGGTCGATGGCGATGGTGGGGGTGGTCATCAGACGCTCGTCCAGCTCGGTTTCGTCCTCTGCGGTCTTGGCGTCGGGGACGATGCGGCAGGCCAGCCGCTCCAGCACCTTCACCAGAGGCAGCATCAGCAGGGTGCAGAGCACATTGAACACGGTATGAATCACAGCAATGCTGAACTGGTTGGCCGCCAGATGCACAAAGGAGAAGTCCAGCAAAGCATTCACGATGCAGAACACCGTCAGCCACACCGTCGTGCCGATGATATTGAAGCTCAGGTGTACCACTGCTGCACGGCGGGCGTTCTTATTGGCACCCACAGAGGAGAGCATGGCGGTGACACAGGTGCCGATATTCTGGCCCATAATGATCGGGATAGCACTTCCGACGGTGACCTGACCGGTAGATGCCAGCGCCTGCAAAATGCCCACAGAGGCGGAAGAGGACTGAATAATGCCGGTCAGCAGTGCGCCTGCCAGCACGCCCAGAACGGGGTTGGAGAACATGGTGAGGATGTTCTGGAACTCAGGCACATCCCGCAGACCGCTGACGGCGCCGGACATGGCTTCCATTCCGTACATCAGCGTTGCAAAGCCCAGCAAAATGGTGCCGGTGTCCTTCTTCTTGTTGGACTTGCAGAACATGAAGAGGATGACGCCGATGAGCGCCAGCACAGGAGTAAAGGAGGTGGGCTTCAGCAGTTCCAAGAAGAAGCTGTCGCCCTCGATGCCGGACAAGCTGAGAATCCAAGCCGTGACCGTGGTGCCCACATTGGCGCCCATAATCACATTGATGGCCTGTCCCAAGGTCATCAGGCCGGAGTTAACAAAGCCGACCACCATGACAGTGGTGGCGGAAGAGGACTGGATCACCGCAGTGACGCCCAGACCCGTCAGGAATCCGGTCATGCGGCTGGTGGTCAGCTTGCTGAGCAGGGTTTTCAAACCGCTGCCGGCTCGCTTTTCCAGCGCCGCTCCCATGATATTCATACCGAACAAAAATAGGCTCAGGCCTCCAATCAGGCCCAATACATCGAACAGATCCATTTTTGATCTCCCTTTTTTCAATTTGTCGCCGGAACAAGCACCGACAATTTACTCGTTTACTATACCGCCCCTATCTTAAATTCAAAACCAAACTCAGGTTAAATTTAGGTTAAATCCCAGAAAATACACGAAATCTGCCTATGCTCAGCACAAAAAGCACGGTCTGCGGAACGGATTGGTTCCACAGACCGTGCTTTGTTTTCTTTATTTGCTCTTATCCGGTGGGAAATAGAGGGTGATGGTCGTTCCCTCTCCCAGTCGGCTGTCCAGCTTCACCCGTGCATTGTGATGATACTGAGCGCCGTGCTTCACAATGGACAGACCCAGACCGGTGCCGCCCACCGCCTTGCTATGGCTTTTATCCACACGGAAGAACCGCTCGAACACCCGAGGCTGATCTTTGGCCGGGATGCCGATGCCGGTGTCCTTCACCTTCAGCACCACTTCGTCCCCAGTCTTGCGCACCTGCACATCCACCCGACCGGGACGGTGGTTATACTTGATGGCGTTCTCGCAGAGATTATACACCATTTCATCCAAAATCGGCTCAACACCCCAAACCGTATGGGGCTCGCCCTCCAGAGACAGGGTGACTTCGCCTTCCGCCGCCACCGGCGCAAGTCGGCTCAGCACCCGGCGGGCCAAGGCATACAGATCCACGGAAGCCGCACTGGGCATACTTCCCTGCTCATCCAGCTGGCTGAGCCGCAGAATATCATTGACCAGATCCATCAGGCGCTGGGATTCCCGGTAAATATCTCCGGCAAACTCCTGCATCTTATCCGGAGGCACCAAGCCCTCTTTAATCAGCTCCGCGAAGCCGGAAATGGAGGTCAGGGGCGTTTTCAACTCGTGGGACACATTGGCGGAGAATTCCCGGCGCAGCTGATCCCGCTGTTCCCGTTCCGTCACATCCATGACCAGCACCACCACACCATGCACCTGCCCGTGGGACACCACCGGGTTGGCAATGACCTGCCAGGAGTGATCCTCCACCTCGATGACAAACTCCGACCGCTTGCCGGCAATCGCCAACTCCACAGTCTCCCGCACCTGAGGCACACAGCCGTCCCGGCGCAGATTTTCGATTTTCTGTCCGGAGCCCTGCTCCAGCAGCGCCAGCGCACTTCGGTTGCCGGAGAGAATATTGGTATGCCGATCCAACAGCAAAAAGCCCTCGGTCATGCCTTCCGTGATGGCGGCAAATTCCCGGCGCTTTCGGCTCAGCTCGTCCATCTGATGGGCAATCGTCCGGTTCTGCTGCTGGATTTTCGACACCAGCGGCGTCAGCTCCCGATAGGTGGCGTCCACATTGGGATAGTCCAAGTCAATCTGGTTGATGGGCAGCACGATCTGCCGTGCCAGACGGTAGGCAAAGAAGGAGCACAAAACCAGCACCAAAAGCAAGATGCCCAGAAGCGGTGAACTCATGATAATCATGACGGACACCATGGAATCCTGCGCACAGGACACCCGAAGCACGGAACCGTCCGGCTGACGCAGGGCGTAGAAGATGTCGTACTGAGGAAACACATCCGAATGCCGGGTACTTTTGCCGGTCCCATTCTGAAGTGCATCCCGGATTTCCTCCTGTTCCAGCAGGTTGTCCTCCCGCACTTCCTCCGGGGCGCTGTCATAGAGCAGGGTGCCGTCGGCACCGACCCATGTCACCCGATCCTCGGTTTCCAGCTGCCGGAAGTACTCCTCCCCGTTGAGCCGGACACCCTCGGCAATGCATCCCATTTCCGACTGCAGGTGCTGCATGCTCTCGATCTGCACATACTGATAGGTTGCCGTCAAAAAGAGTCCGAAGGACAGCAGCATGACCAGACCGCACACCAGCACATAGTACTGTACGATTTTCTTTCTCATATCACTGCCCGTTCACAATCTTGTAGCCCACGCCCCGGACGGTTTCGATGCAGTTACCCACATCTCCCAGCTTGGCACGGAGAGTTCGGATATGTACATCCAGCGTGCGGTTCTCTCGTTCAAATTCGCAGCCCCACACCCGGTCCATCAACACATTCCGGGTCAGCACCGTGCCGGTATTTTCCAGCAGCAGGCAGAGAATTTCAAATTCCTTGTTGGTGAGCACCACATCTTCTCCGTCCACCTGCACCACATGGCGTTTGGGGGATACATAGAGCTTACCGAGCCGATACTCCGTTTCCGGCGGCCGCTGCTTACCTCGGCGGAGTACCGCACGCACCCGAGCCACCAGCTCCAGCATGCCAAAGGGCTTGGACACAAAGTCATCCGCTCCGTTGTCCAGACCAATCACCCGGTCATACTCCGTATTCTTCGCCGTAAGCATAATCACCGGCAAATCCCGGGTTTCCCCGGAGGTGCGCAGCTTCCGCAGCACGGAAAAGCCATCCTCTTCCGGCAGCATAATATCCAGCAGCACCAACTCCGGCAGCTCCTGACCCATGGCCTTCCAGAATTCTGAGGGGGTGCTGAAGCCCTTTCCCTCATAGCCCTGACTTTCCAGACCGTAGATCACCAGCTTGCGGATGCTGTCGTCATCTTCCAATAAATAAATCATTTTCCCAGCCTCAGTCATTTCTCCCGGGCAGAAGGGCCGCTTCTGCTCTATTGGGGTTCAAATTACTTGCATACAGTTTTATTATATCCAATTCCCTTCTATTTGGGAAGTAGTTCCGGCACAGAACCGGGAAAACCACGGTATTTCACCCCTCTGCCGCTCCCTTTTCCGGCCTTCCTATGCTATAATCAGAGAAAACCTAAGCGCTGCCCTCTGGGGCAGCTTCCCAAAATTCTATGCAGCCGCAGGGAGAGAACTACCATGGATTACGCCTCTTATTTGATCCGCAAGACCCGTTTAGAACGGGATTGGAGTCAGGAAGGTCTGTGCAAAGGCATCTGCACCCCCTCCTACCTCTCAAAAATTGAACAGGGCAAGGCTTCCCCCTCAGAAGAAGTGGTGCATCTGCTGTTTGAACGGCTGGGGCTGCCATGGGTGGACGCAGAGGACGGGTGCAGCGGAGAACCGATTGCATCCGCCTACGAGCTGCTGTTCTCCGACGAGCAGGATCAGGTGCTCGCTTTGATGCAGAACGAGGCATGGAGCAAGCTTGAAAACAGCCCATGGGGGCTGGATGTGCTGCTGATTTCCCGCATCATGACCTGCGGCGCTCCCCTTGACCGTGAACTGGAGCCGCTGATGTCTCCCAAGCAGCTGGCACTCCAGCGGATTTTGCAGGAACGGCAGGAGGAAGCCATCTCCCTGTACCCATGCGGATACACCTGTATGCGGGCCGGCTCCGCCTGTTACAAGCGAGGCGACACCGCTCAGGCGGTGGAACTGATGCAGCGAACCTGCACCCTGGGAGCGGAGGAAGGCCGTCCCCAAATCATGCTGAAGGCTCGGATCATTCTGGGCTGCTGCTACTCCAACCTGCTGGATTTAGACGCCATGGAGCGCCACTACACCATCGCCCGTCGGCTGGCTCGGGCGCTGGGGAATGAAGATGATTTGGAGTCCATCAACTACAACATCGCCGCCACCTGCATTGAGGCCGGGCGGTATGAGCAGGCCATGGGCTACTTTGAAACCCAAAAGGAGTCCAACGCACGCCTGACCCTTCACAAGCTGGCCATCTGCTGCGAGAAGCTGGGGCGCACTGAAGAGGCTCTTGCGGCTCTGGACCGAGCGGACACCCTGCCGGACCATTCCCCGGAGGGACTGGAACGGGAACTGTGCCGCACGGTGCAGCTGCGCCTCACCACCCCCGATTATCTGGACTCCGACGCCTACGGCACCTCTCTGCAAACCACCTTCGCCCTGTGCCGCAAATATGAACCGGTGGGGTTCTGCCTGTTTCATATGCCTTGGATGCTGGAATGGTACGAGCATCACCGCCAATATAAGCAGGCAGCCGCTCTTTTGCTGGAATTTCCCGGATATAAGCATTTATCCTAATTAAAGCGCATATTTTTCAAAAATTGTCCCAGATATGTCCTATTGTTCTCCATTTAAGCAGATGCTACAATAAAGGCATGGAGGGATTTAGAATGAAGAAAACGCTTTGGACCAGAAACTACACCTTATTGATGACCGCCACGGCGCTGGGCGCCATCGGTGGCATTGCCGGCAGCTTTGCCCTTTCCTTCTTGGTGTTTGTAAAAACACAAAGCACGCTGGCATCGGCATTGGTTATCGCCATTCGGGTCATCCCCGGATTTCTGATTCCCACCTTTCTTGCCCCTTGGATGGATCGCTTTCCCCGAAAACCCTTTCTGGTGGCCGGTGACTTCATCAACGGCATTTTTTTCGGCGCTGCCGGCCTTTACCTGCTTTATCAGCCCTTCAACTACTTGGGCTATCTGGGGTTCTCCCTGCTGCTGGCCTGCCTGAACAGCTTTGACAGTCTGGCCTACAACAGCATTTACCCCAATCTGATTCCCAAAGGAATGGAGGAGAAGGGTTACTCCTTCTCTGCCACCCTCTACCCGGTGCTGAATCTGGTGATGATGCCGGTGGCGGCTCTGCTGATGAACACCATCGGCGTGGCGTGGATTCTCATTGGACAGGGTGTGCTGTCCATTCTGGCGGCTTTTATTGAAAACCACATCACGCTGGAGGAGCACCGCAAGCTGGACGGGGAAAAATACACCTTTTCCCTTTGGCTTCAGGATTTCAAGGCCGGGTTTGCCTATCTCCGCCGGGAAAAGGGCTTGCAGGGCATTTACGCCTACATGGGCATCACCAACGGCATGGCACAGGGCTATGGGCCGCTGATGGTGGCGTTTTTCAGCACCATGCCGGGTCTGACCAGCGTGATGTACGCCTTCTTCTCCGTGGCGGAATTTCTGGGCCGTTCTCTGGGCGGCCTGTTCAGCTACCATCTGCAGCTCGAGAAGAAGAAAAAGTTCGGCTTTGCCTTTCTCGTCTATCAACTCTACGAAACGATGGATATGCTCCTTCTGTGGCTGCCCTATCCCCTGATGCTGGTCAACCGGGGCATTGTGGGTTTTCTGGGCATCAACAGCGCCACGATGCGGCAGGCAGCAGTACAGAAGTACATCCCGGACGAATACCGTGCCCGCATCAATTCCTTTGAAGGGGTGGCAATTCTGGCTGCCAGCAGCGTGCTGTCCCTCCTTGTGGGCATCCTCGGTGAGCTGATGGATTACCGAATCTGCATGAGCGTATGTTCTTTCCTCACCTTGGCCGCATGCTGGGGAACGATTTGGCGGAGAAGAAAAGAAATTCACGCCATTTACGAGGCATAACAAAAACAAACAACCCCGAAGCGCATCTGCGGATGCCCTTCGGGGTTTGATTTTAATTTTGCTGTCCAGTTTTCCACAGCCCTTGGGGAACTTTATTCCTCCTCCGGTTCTGTTTTCTTCTCCGCCTCTGCGGTCTGGTTCAAGCACGCCTCAATCAGCTTGCGCACAGAATCCTCCGACTTATGCAGCACATAGCCAAGCTCCATGCACAGGAGCTTCATGGCCTTTTTATAGAAGTTATAGTCCACATTATACTGCTGCTTCTCCCGGCGGAAGCGCTTTTTCTTTGCCACCGCCTTGATGACACCCAGCAGCTCCTCGCAGTCAGTCTGCTGCAGCGCATTGGTAAACGCATCCGTGCGCTGCTTGAAGTTCAGTCCCTCAATATCACAGGCAGGAATCTCGGACAACCGCAGCACAAACTGCTCCGCTTCCTCCTGCGTCAGCGGATAGCGCATGGCCTTATGGTGCTCTCCCTCCACGGGAATATAGACGGCGCCCTCCTGATGCAGCGGCTCCAGCGTATAATAAAGGCGATGACGATCAACGCCGTGCATTGACAGCGGTCCAATGGACGAAATCGTACATACTCCGGTAGTTCCATAAACGACAGTTTCTCCGACTTGAAACATTTTTTGTGCTCCTCTCTACATCCATACCATAACAATCACAATCTATCTATCATCAGAATCCTGCTCATTTGCCCGCAAACGAGTGGTATTCCCAAATTCCTACGCAATCCAAATACTGTACTTTTTCTTCTTGTGAGGTGCCGTATTGCTGAACTACCGTATTATGTAAAGTAAATTCCTATTATTTACCAGTCATCCTTCTGCGTTTTCGGTCGACAAACGCAAATTACTGAGTTAATTATAACATTTTTCTCCCAATTTGCCAAGCTTTCTGACAGAATTTGTGTAATGGCCTGCAAAAAGCAAAACACCCGGAGACATAAAATGTCTCCGGGTGTGCCGTTTCTCATGGTAAAATTCTGCTTGGAAGGGTCAGCGTCTGCCCTTGCCCCGACCGGAGCTATGGCTGCGAGTGCGCTCTCCCGCGCGCTTGCTCTGGGGGCGATCACCGCCGCTGCGGCGGCTGTCCGATTTGCCCCGGCGCTCCTCCGTCTTGCCCGAACCGTGTCCGGACTTCCCGTGGTGCTCAGAAGGCTTGCCGTGCCAGCCTTCCCGCTTAGTCTTGGAATGGTAGGGTCTGCCCTCTTCCTTGGCCTTGCGGCGCTCCTCCCGTTCCACTTCCCAAGGGGCCGGTCCGGGTTTGGGACGAATCAAACATTCCGGACCGTAGCCGATCAGATCGGTGCGGCCGGCCTTTTTCAGCGCCTCCATCACAAGGGCGTGCTTTTCCGGGCGTTTCCACTGGAGCAGCGCCCGCTGCAGTGCCTTCTCATGGGGCGTCTTTGCCACATAGACCGGTTTCATGGTGCGGGGATCAATGCCGGTATAGTACATGCAGGTGGACAGCGTGCCCGGGACAGGATAGAAGTCCTGCACCTGCTCCGGCTGGCGGTGCAGCTTATTGAGGTACTCCGCCAAGGCCACCGCATCCTCCAGCGTGGAACCGGGATGGGAGCTCATCAGGTAAGGCACCAAAAACTGCTGCTTACCCGCATTCTCATTCAGCTGCTGATACTTTTTCTGGAACCGCTCATAGACCTCGATGTGGGGCTTGCCCATATAGTCCAGAACGGAGTCGATGCAATGCTCCGGGGCCACCTTCAGCTGACCGCTGACATGGTATTTCACCAGCTCCCGGAAGAAATCGTCGTTCTTATCCTCCAGCATATAGTCAAATCGGATACCGGAACGGACGAACACCTTCTTCACACCGTCGATTTTCCGCAGACGACGCAGCAGCCGGAGGTAATCGGAATGGTCGGCGTCCAAATTGGGACAAGGCTCCGGCGCAAGGCAGTTGCGGTTTTTGCACATGCCGCACTTGAGCTGCTTCTGGCAGGAGGGATGGCGGAAGTTGGCCGTGGGACCGCCCACATCGTGGATATAGCCTTTGAAATCCGGCAGCTTGGTCAGCTCCTCTACCTCACGGATGACGCTCTCCTGACTGCGGCAGGTAATCATGCGTCCCTGATGGAAGGCAATGGCGCAGAAGGAACAGGCGCCGATACAGCCCCGGTTATGGGTGACAGAGAAGCGAACCTCCTCAATGGCAGGCACGCCGCCCATCGAATCATACATGGGGTGGGGCAGACGCATATAGGGCAGCTCCGCCACATGGTCCAGCTCCGGGGTCGTGAGCGGCATCGCCGGAGGATTGACCACCAGCAGCCGATCCTCATGCCACTGGAGAATCGCTTTGCCCACCACCGGGTCATGCTCCTGATACTCCACCATATTGGCTTTGGCATAGGCCATTTTATCCGTTTTGACCGTCTGGAAGTCCGGTACCTCCACAGAGGGGAAGCAGCACTCCTCCGGTCCCTTCGCCACAAATGCGGTACCCTTCACATCGGTAATTTCGGAGGGCTTTTTGCCCTTCTTCAGGGCCTTGGCAATCTCCAGTGTGGCATGCTCGCCCATGCCGTAGATCAGCAGGTCTGCCTGAGCGTCAAAAATGACGCTGCGGCGCACCTTATCATCCCAATAGTCGTAGTGGGCAAACCGGCGCAGCGATGCCTCCAGACCGCCGATGACAATCGGAATGTCTCCGTAGGCCTCTCGAACCTTATTGGAATAGACCACCGTGGCTCGGTCCGGGCGCAGTCCCATCCGCCGTCCGGGGGAATAGAGGTCCTCACTGCGGTGCTTTTTGGCACTGGTATAATGGGCCACCATGGAGTCCAGATTTCCGCCGGAAATCATCACGCCCAGACGGGGCTTGCCGAACTGCATAAAATCCTCCGTAGTGCGCCAGTTCGGCTGGGCCAGCACGCAGACACGATAGCCGGCATCCTCCAGCGTACGGGAGATCACGGACGCACCAAACGAGGGGTGATCCACATAGGCATCTGCGGTAATCATCAGAAAATCATACCAGTACCAGTCCCGGTCCAGCATATCCTGCCGTGTAACCGGCAAAAACTGTTTGATTTTTTCTTTCTTCGCCAAATGAATCAACCTCTCCTAAGAACTCAGTTTACTCTATCAAATTTTCACCTGAATTGCAATCGTTCCACCTGGTCTCCTCCATTATTTCCAAATTGACACTTCCCCTTTTTGCCGTTCCGGAGTATCATAGCAGGGTGAATTTGTTTCCTGATCTTATTTAGAAAGCCGGTTTACTATGGATCACAACCATCAAAAGAAAATCGCCGTTATCAACGACTTCTGCGGCTTCGGCCGATGCTCCATCGCCGTGGCACTGCCCATTATTTCCGCCATGAAGATTCAGTGTTGTCCCCTGCCCACTGCAATCTTCTCCAACCACACCGGGTTTGACCGCTTCTACTGGTCGGACTGCACGGAGCATATGCAGCACTATGCCGACGAATGGGCGCATCTGGGGCTGCGCTTTGAAGGCATTGCCACCGGCTTCCTCGGTTCGGTGGAGCAAATCGAAATCGTCGAACGGTTTTTACAGCGCTTCGGCACCGGGGACAATCTGGTGCTGGTGGACCCGGTGATGGGAGACAATGGTTCCCTTTACCCCACCTACACCACGGAGCTGGCTCAGAGCATGAAGCGACTGGTGAAGCATGCCCACATCCTCACTCCCAACCTGACGGAGGCCTGTGTGCTCACCGACACCCCCTACCGCAGTGTGACCGACGAGGACACCCTGCTGGATATGTGCCGGCAGTTGTCCGACATGGGCCCGGAACAGGTGGTCATCTCCGGTCTGGACTTCGGGGACACGCTGGGCAACTACATCTATGAGCGAAACGGCGTCCATCAGCTGCTTCAGGTCCGCAAGGTGGGCCTGTGCCGCAGCGGCACCGGAGATGTGTTCTCCTCCATCCTCATTGCCGATCTGGTCAACGGCGCCACCCTCCCCAATGCGGTCACCAAAGCCGCCAACTTCATTGCCGATGCGCTGAAGCGCACTATGGAGCTGGACATTCCCCGCACCGACGGCATCTGTTTTGAGGAATTTCTGGGACAGCTTGCCCAATAACTCAATAAGACAACCACAGCGGCAGAGAACCTCTCTGCCGCTGCTTTTCTTTTCTCAATGGAAGCCGTCCACGATCATCAGGTGCGCTTTGCTGGCCTTGGCTGCTGCGATACCAGTATCCGAATCTTCAAAAATGATTGTATCCTCCGGGGACACGCCAAAATGCTCCATCGCCATCCGGAATCCCACCGGATCGGGCTTGGCCCGAGGTACATCCTCGCTGGTCAGCATCAAATCAAAGGAATTCAGCTCACCAAACCGCTCCAGAATGGCACTGCTGTTGGCCCGGGAGCCAGCGGTCACCAATGCGGTATGATATTCCTCCCGCATCCGATGGAGCAGGGAGAACAGATGCTCGTTCTTCACCGCTTCACCGAGGAAGGACGGGTAGCACGCTTTCTTTGCCTCGTGGACCTGCCGCAGTCCCGCTTCATTCAGACCCGGGGCCAGCCACGGACCAAAAGTGCCGAAATCATGTCCGAAACACTCACTGCGGAAAAACACCTCGCTGACCTCATATCCAAAGGGACGCAGCGCCTCCTGATAGGCCAGATAATTCACCCGAACCGTATCAAAAAGCGTCCCGTCCAAATCAAAAATTGCCAATTTCTTCATATGGTTTCCCCCGTTTCACGGCTGATATTTTACCATCCATGGGCACTTTTGGCAAGATTTTCACTTTCCCCTTGTCCCTTTTCCCGTGCTATGCTATACTGAATTTATCTTGTATGAAAGGGGGCCTTTATTTGGCTGTCCATAAGTCCGGCGAAGATTATCTGGAGGCAATCCTCATGATTCGTCAGGAGAAAGGTTCCTGTCGTTCCATTGATGTCGCCCATCACCTCAATGTCAGTAAGCCCAGCGTCAGTGTGGCCATGGGGCAGCTGCGTGACAACGGTATGATTACTACCGATGCCAGCGGTCTGTTGGATTTCACTGAAAAGGGTTACGAATTGGCCTCTACCATCTATCAGCGCCATTGCCTGCTCACCAAGTTCTTCCGTTCCTTGGGCGTCAGCGATGCCGTTGCTCAGGCAGATGCCTGCAAGATCGAACATGACATCAGTGAAGAAACCTTCCAGTGCTTTAAGAGATATTTACAGGAGCACGCCTCCGAATCGGACCAGTAACACCACCGTCTGCCGCTTTTGGCAGACGGTTTTTGTTTTTCTTCGCTTTTGCGATCTAAATTGCTTCTATTTCGTTGAAATCACAGGTGCAGTGTGGTATAATTTTTAGCAATTTATAAAGGAGTCTGAAATCTATGAACCCCCTCATATGGCAACTAATCCTGCAGTTCCTGTTGATTCTCGTTGCGGCTATTTTGTCCGCCGCTGAAAAGTCTCTGGTGTCCCTCAACGCTGCCCAGCTCAAGTCGGACGCGGAGAACGGCGATCAGCACGCCGCCGCTCTGTCTGCTCTGGCAGATGAACCGGACCGGTTCCTGTCCTCCGTGGAGATGCTCTCCCTCTTTACTGCCTTTCTGGCCGGCGCTTTTGCCTCGGTCAATCTGGCTCCTCGGCTGGTAAAACAGCTTTCCGGCATTGCTGCGCTGCACTCCCTTGGTCTTGAGCCTCTCAACACCATTGCCCTGATTCTGGTTTCTCTGATTCTCTGCTTTTTCACCCTCAGTCTAGGCGTTATGATCCCCAAGCGCATCGCAATGGAGAAGCCCTTTCCCGTGGCAAATCTGGTGATCCCCGCTGCCAAAGCGCTCACCTTTCTGCTGCTGCCTCTGCTGTGGCTGACCACCGTCTGTTCTTCCCTGCTGCTGCGTATCTTCGGCATCCGCAACATGGAGATCAGTGACAACGCCACCGAGGACGAAATCCGCATGATGCTGGACGAAAGCGAGGAGGAAGGACTGATCGAATCCACCGAGGGTGAGATGATCGACAACATCTTCGAGTTCAACAACATTCAGGGCTACGATGTGATGACCCACCGGGTGGATGTGGAATCCATTGATATTCAGGCCAGCCGGGAAGAAATTACCGAGTTGATTCGGGAATCCGGATACTCCCGTTTCCCGGTTTACGAAAACGATCAGGACAACATCATCGGTCTGCTCTATGTGAAGGACTTCTTCCTCAATCAGGACACTCCCGTGCGGGAGCTTCTGAAGGAGCCCATCTATGTGCCGGACACCGTCATCTGCGACGAGCTGTTCCGCCGGATGCAAAAAGAGCGCATCCACTTTGCCGTAGTCACGGATGAATACGGTTCCTTCTTGGGTATCATCACTCTGGAAGATTTGATTGAAGAAATCGTGGGCAACATCTACGATGAGTACGACGAAAGCGAAGACTACATCATCCCCAACGGAGACGGCACTTGGCTCATCAGCGGTCGTGCTGAACTGAAGGATGTGGAAAAGGCGCTGGATGTGGTGCTTTCTGAACGGGAAAACTACAACACCCTGAGCGGTCTGATTCTCAGTGAAACCGAAGAAATCCCCAGAGACGGCTCCCAGTTCACCGTGGATGTGGACGGGCTGCACATTGAAGTGCTCCGGGTCTGTGACCGCCGTGTGGAGGAAACCCGCATCTCCATCCTGCCCAAAGACGAAGCGCATGACGACAACTAATCATTCTACAAAGAAACAAAAAGACGGCTTTGAAGCAACTTCAAAGCCGTCTTTTTTATTCCATTTCTATGCCAACCACAGTAAGCACGCCATCGGCATCGGACACGGTGAATTTCACCTCTGCTCCGCCGAAGGGCAGTCCGTAGACCCGCTCCGGGTCCTTCTGGTAGGAGGGGCGGGGGTCATTTTCCAGCACGCCGATCAGCGCATCACGCTTGTTCTCCGGAATCTGCTCCAAAAGCGGTTCCGGGAACTCCACTTTCAGTGCCCGCTCCCAGTTTCGGGAGGTGAAGCCTTCCTTGGCCTCCGGGTGGCTGTCCGCATAGGGGATATAGGGCTTGATGTCCAAAATAGGCGTACTATCCATCAAATCCACGCCGGACACATACAGCACGGGGCCGTCCGGGGTATGGAGGTCCACTCGCTCCAGTTTTACACAACTCAGACCGATGGCATTGGGACGGAACGGAGATCGGGTGGCAAAAACGCCCACCCGGGTGTTGCCTCCCAAGCGAGGTGGCCGCACCGTAGGAGACCAGTGCTCCCGCACCGCCTCCGAAAACTGCCACACCAGCCAAAGATGAGAAAATCCTTCTATGCCCCGCAGTGCATCCGGATTGCGATACTCCGGCGCAAACACGATCCTGCCCTCTAACTGCTCCACCACTCCGCTCTGGCGTGGTATGCCGAATTTGGTGGGAAAGTCCGTGTCGATCCGGGCGATAATATTCATATTCAAGGTTTCTGCCATAATCGTCCCCCCTTCTCGGTGTTCTATCTTGTATTATAGCCATCCCCTCAAATTAGGCAAGCAGAGAAGAAAGTTATCCCTATTTTGCACAAATTTTTTCACAAATTAGTTGACATCTCTTTGCAATAGTGCTAATATACAGTTACAGAAAGGAATGAGTCCAATGTACTAAGGAGTTCAAACCTTCATGCAAATCGAATCCATGTCGCATCCAATCGATGACCGTCCCAGCTGTGAGTACAGCACACGCAAGGAGCGCAATCGGGAATGCAGAGCGCACCGAAGAAGGAATCGTGGCTAGCGAGATCTGAGTTTGCAAATCTGTAGAAAGAGAGGTAAACAATTGATGTTAGATACCAAGAATGAACAGCAGTAACCCCCATCCGAAGAGGAATCGGATGGGGGTTATTTGTATCCTGTTTGCCGCCCTGTGGGCGGTTTTTTCTTTTTCCAGAAAATTTACCTTCCTCCCTGCCCCTGTCCTGTGTATTCCACAGCAGCAGATTTCCCTCGGTTATCGACTTTTTCCCCGGTTGTGTGCTATACTGGATGAAAAATCAGTTTCTTTCAGGAGGACACTCCTTTTTATGAATGACAAACAAACGACACCGCTGAGCGTGGGTCTGCTGGCTCATGTGGACGCCGGCAAAACCTCCCTGTCGGAGGGGATGCTGTATCGCAGCGGCACCATTAAAAAAATAGGGCGTGTGGATCACAAGGACGCCTTTCTGGACACCGATTCCATCGAACGGGACCGAGGCATCACCATCTTTTCCAAGCAGGCAGTGCTCCTCCTCAAGCACCGCAATCTGGTGCTGATGGACACTCCCGGTCATATGGATTTTTCCTCGGAAATGGAACGCACGCTGCAAGTGCTGGATTACGCCATTCTGGTCATCAGCGGCACTGACGGAGTGCAGGCCCACACGGAAACCCTGTGGCGGCTGCTGAAGAACCACAAAATCCCCACCTTCCTCTTTATCAACAAGATGGACCTCCCCGGCACGGACCGGGCGGCTCTGATGGAGCAGCTGCGCAGCCAGCTGGACGAGGGCTGCGTGGCCTTTGGCTCCGGAGACGCTGACACGCTGGAGGAAATCGCCACCTGCTCCGAAGCTCTGATGACAGAATATCTGGAGCAAGGCTCCTTCACCACCCCCACGGTGGCAGAAGCCATCTACCGCCGCCAGCTGTTTCCCTGCTACTTCGGCTCCGCCCTCAAGCTGGAGGGCATTGACGCCTTTCTGGACGCACTGGACGAATACACCCTGCTGCCCCGGTATCCCTCAGAGTTCGGCGCTCAGGTCTACAAAATCTCCCGGGATGGGCAGGGCAATCGGCTGACTTGGATGAAACTTACCGGCGGCAGCCTGAAACCCAAAACCATGCTTTCCAACCGCAAGCCGGACATGGAAGAGAGCGAAGTCTGGTCAGAAAAGGCAGACCAAATCCGCATCTACTCCGGTGAAAAATACAAAACCTGCGATTTGGCAGAAGCCGGAAGTATCTGCGCCGTGACCGGCCTGACCCGCACCTTTGCCGGGCAGGGGCTTGGTATACAGCCGGACGCTCCGCTGCCCACGCTGGAAAGCGTGCTGACTTATCAAATTCTATTGCCCGAGGGCAGCGACCCTCAAACCACCTTTGCCAAGCTGAAGGAGCTGGAGGAAGAAGACCCCACGCTCTGTCTGGTCTGGAATCGGCAGCTGCAGCAGATTCGGGTGCGGCTGATGGGCAAAATCCAGCTGGAGGTGCTGCAATCCCGCATTGCACAGCGGTTCGGACTGGAGGTCACCTTCGGACCCGGCAGCATTGTCTACAAGGAAACCATTGCCGAACCGGTGGAGGGTGTGGGCCACTTTGAGCCTTTGCGTCACTACGCCGAGGTACATCTGCTGCTGGAACCCCTTCCCCAAGGCAGCGGTATTCAATTTGCCACCGCCTGCAACGAGGACACGCTGGATCGCAACTGGCAGCGGCTGATCCTCACCCACCTGATGGAAAAAGAGCATCTGGGCGTACTCACCGGCGCTCCCCTCACCGATGTCCGCTTCATTCTGCTCAACGGCAGGGCTCATGTGAAGCACACCGAGGGCGGCGACTTCCGGGAGGCCACCTATCGTGCCATCCGCATGGGTCTGATGCGTGGAAAATCCGTTCTGCTGGAGCCTTGGTATCAGTTCCGGCTGGATGTACCCACCGAGTGCGTCGGTCGGGCCATGGCGGACCTGCAGCGGATGGGCAGTGAATTCGAGCTGCCGGATTCCGGCGGTGAGCGCAGCCTGCTGACCGGCTTTGCTCCGGTGTCCGCCATGGCGGACTATCCAGAAGAGGTCATCACCTACACCCGTGGGCGTGGGCGGCTCAATCTGCAGCCCGGCGGCTATCGCCCCTGCCACAACACGGCAGAAGTGGTGGAATCCATCGGCTATCAGCCGGAGGCCGATCTGGAAAACACCCCCGACTCGGTGTTCTGTGCCCACGGCGGCGGTTTTACTGTGAAGTGGAACGAAGTGCCGGAGCATATGCACCTTCCGTGGTGCTATCGCCCGGAACCGGAGGTGCAGGAGAAGGCTCCTTCCATTCGCCGGGGCGGCGCCACCTATTCCGGCACGAAGGCGCAAGACAAGGAGCTGGAGGCCATCTTTGTCCGCACCTATGGTGCGATTAAGCCGAGAGCCTTCACCCCGCAGGCTGAACTGCGGCGGCAGGAGAAGCATCCCATCCTGAGCCAGCTTGCACCGGCGGAAACCTATCTGCTGGTGGACGGCTACAACATCATTTTCGCATGGGATGACCTGAAAAAGCTGGCGCAGGAGGACCTTGACGCCGCCAGAAACCACCAACTCATCCACATGCTGTGCAACTATCAGGGCTACAAGCGGTGCGGCGTGATTCTGGTCTTTGACGCATACCGCATCAAGGGCGGCACTGGCAGCATGGAAAAGGTCAACAACATCTTTGTGGTCTACACCAAGCACGCCGAAACCGCCGACACCTTCATTGAACGCACCTCTTACGAGCTGGGCAAGAATTACCGGGTGCGTGTGGCAACCTCCGACGGCATGGAACAGGCCATTATTCTGGGTCACAACGCTCAGCGTGTTTCCGCCCGGGTCTTCCGGGAGGAAGTGGATGAAGTGGAAAAAGCAATCGAACTGCGAATTCAGCAGAACAATATGAGGTGATTTCATGGATATTTTGAACAACGGCAGCCTGACCGCTGCCATCTCTTCCAAGGGTGCGGAGCTGAACAGCCTGAAGCTGGACGGCATGGAACGCATCTGGCAGGCCGATCCCGCCATCTGGGACCGCCACGCTCCCCTGCTCTTCCCCGTCATCGGACGGCTCAGCGGACAGGTCTATGAGTTGGACGGTGAAATGGTGACCATGCCCCGTCACGGCTTCTGCCGGGATCGGGTCTTTACGGTCGTAGAGAAGGACGCTCTTCATGTCCGCTACCGCACCGAGGACGACGAGGAAACCCGTGCCGTCTACCCCTTCTCCTTCGTGCTGGAGGTGGAATTCGCTCTGGAGGGCAATACGCTGGTGAAGCGCCACTTCATCACCAACCGCTCCGACCGGGAAATGCCCTTTGAGGTGGGCGGTCACGAGGCCTACAACACCACCCTGCTGCCCGGCGAGGTGATGAGCGACTACGGTATTCAGTTTGAGGGGATCGACCATCTGGAGCCTTACGCCATGGACGAAAGCGGTATGATGGATCTGCCCAAGGGCAATCTGCCGCTGGAAAACGGCTGTCTCACCAAGCGCCCCATGGAAGTGGGTCTGGACACGGTGGTTGTAGATCAGCTGCCCGTCCGCAAGGCAAGTCTGGTCAGCCGCAAGTCCGGCACCCATGTGACGGTGGAGTTTGAGGACTTCCCCTATCTGGGCATCTGGACCATGGACAAGGATGTGGACACCAACTACCTCTGCATTGAGCCTTGGACCACTCTGCCCGACGCCAATTTTGTGGGCCGCAAGCTCACCGACAAGGCCGGCATCTGCATTGCCCAGCCCGGCGAGACCAAGCAGCTCACCTACCGCATGACCTTCCAGTAAAACCCACCGCCGCCCGACATCCGGTTCGATGTCGGGCGGCGTTTTTCCCTTTACTTTCAAAAATAAACCTGATAAGATGGTGGGCGAAAACAGCGAGGTGACGAAAGAATGTGTGCTTTTTCTTCTCCGGTGGATAAAACCACTCCGGACTATCATAAAAGAACCTATCAGCTGCTTGCTCCCTTTTTGGATGCATCCCAGTACGGCGTGGTGCTGTTTCTGCTCCGCTGGCAGGACATTGCCGACGCCGCTGCCCGACGCAAGGCCGGGTTGGACCTGATCGACATTTACGCCTGCGGTGCCGACCCCAAGGATCCCCAGCGGCTCCACATCCACGCCCTGCGCTCCGAGGACCGCACCATTCAGCTGTCCCACACCTACATGGATTGGTCACTAGCGCTGACGGTGGTGGACGCAGTGCATCACGACTACTCTCTGACCATCCCCTTCCTTCACCGCTCCAAGAACGAAAACGGTCTGCTGGCCTGTCTGGAGTTGGACGGCGCCCACATGGTCTCCCTTGGGGACGGCTATGTCACATGGACTTTCCAGCTGAAACGGCGGAGTAAACACCGCTGCCCCGAAGAAACGGAAACCAACCCGATACAGGCAGTGGTTTCTCTGGGTGATCTGGGCGGTTCCGCTTGTGCTTACTGCCTTGCGGACAAGCTGAACATCAATCTCTAAAAGCATGCGCCGGCGGATGACTGACCTTATGGACAGTAAAAACGCAGTGTACACAGTGCTAACGCCGGTGAGAGAAGCAAATTGAATTGTGTAAAAATATAAAACCGAGCATGTCTAATTAGACATGCTCGGTTTTAGGTTATATCCCTGCTCGATGAATAGAAGTTAGTGAATACCTGTATCACACAAATTTTTTTGAACCAATCCTGATTTAATAATCAAACAGATGTTCTCCAACTTGAATGTTTTGCGTAAGGATTTCTCCATGGTATGGTTTCCGTATCTCAACCAAATTCAACACAGAATATCCATGTCTCCGCAGAAAAGAAATCATGCGATGATTATTGGGGTGGACATTAAAATACAAAGTTTCCTCCCCATAAGAGTGCGCCAATTCCTCGGCGCATTTTATAAGGTCATCTGCGACTCCAAGTCCTCGGAAGGAATTCGTCACAAAAAGTGACTCGACCCAAACGCAGGGCTCCTCGACCTTGCAAACCAGATACCCCACAAACTGTCCCTGGTGGATTGCTGCATACACCGGAAAGTCAGCATCCAGATATTCAAGAAGTTCATCTTTTCCAGTTTCTACATTTGGGACAGATGAAATGCCTTTATATGATTTAAGCGCAACACGGAAATCCGCAACCAATGGAGCAAGCTCTGTAACATTCCCCCGCTCAACTTTTATGATTTTCGTGTTCATATCTTCTAATTCTCCTACAAATTGTTCTACTAAATTTATTCCGATGGATCGGTTGCTTAGTACAACGATGTTTAGTTCAACCGCCGAGGGACTGATTCTTCTGGAAGGCGGCAATCACGGCTTCCATGACCGCACTGCGCAGTCCGCCCTTCTCCAGCGTCCGCACGCCCTGAATGGTGGAACCACCAGGAGAACAGACTCCGTCCTTCAGCACGCCGGGGTGGTCGCCGCTGTCCAACGCCAGCTTGGCAGAGCCCAGCAGCATCTGAGCCGCATACCGCAGCGCCTGATCCCGGGGCAGACCGCAGGCCACCGCTCCATCTGCCAGAGCCTCCAGAAAGAGGTTGGCAAAGGCCGGACCGCAGCCGGTGAGGGTTCCGCCCACATCCATCAGGGACTCGTCGATGGATTCCAAGGCACCCGCTCCCTCCATCAGGGAAACGAAGTCCTGTTCCTCTTCCTCCGTAACATGAGCCGTGCAATAGAGAATGACGCCCTCCCCCACGGACACCGGAGTGTTCGGCATGATGCGGATGATGGGCGTTTCTTCCCCGGCAAGTGTTTGCAGTTCCGCCAAGGTCCAGCCAGCCGCCATAGACACCAGCACAAAGCGATCCTGACGGGCATCCAGCACCGGGCGCAGCTCTTCCATCACTTCCCGCAGCTTCTGAGGCTTCACGCCCAGAAAAATCAGACCGCACTGCTCTGCCGCCGCTTCATTGCTGCACACCTCGCCTCCCAGCTGTTGGCAAAGGCGTTCCGCCTTCGCCCGGGTAGGGTTAGCAAAGCACAGAGCGTGGCTTTTCTTCGCCGCCGCCTGAGCCAAGGCTCCTCCCATATTTCCACAGCCGATAAAACCAATTTTATTCCATTCCATGTCTGTTTCCTCCTGATTTTGGATAAAAGCCGACCGACGAGGGTTCGTCGGTCGGCGGCAAGTTCCATTAACGGGAAAAGATGAGCGTATCCGGGTCGGCGTAGGTTTCGTGCAGATGGCTGGGATGTGCCGTCTCCGCAGGATACCCCATCACAAGCACCGCAGTAGGCTCCCAAGTTGCGGGCAGCTGAAATACCTCCCGAGCGGCAAACGGGTCGAATTTCATGACCCAAGTGGAACCAATGCCCTCTTCCTCGGCCTGAAAGATCATATGGGTGGTGACGATGGATGCGTCAATATCACCCGACGGCTTCTGATCCTCCGGACGGGTCCAGCAGGCTTCGGTATCATAACAAATCAGCATCGCAAGCGGTGCATCGAAGTGGCAGGGCGTCACCTGCTTCAGCTGCTCCAATGCCTCAGCGCTCTTCAAAACCAGAATCCGCTGGGGCTGGAGATTTTTTGCCGTGGGTGCCAGACAGCCGGCGTCCAAAATCCGCTGCAAACTCTCCTCCGGGATGGGGGTGGGCTGGAATTTACGCACCGAATAGCGGCGTTTTGCCAAATCCATAAAATTCATTCGTTTTCTCTCCTTTTCCTCAAACCAGATTACTTTGAGCATCCATAGAAAATCTCCGGGCCTATCTCGCTCAGATTGCAGGCGGCGAACATCCGCTCCGGGTTCGGCTCCGCAGGAACCCAGACGCAGCACAGGGAAATCAGCGTTTCTCGATCAATCTGCCTTCTTCGAGCGAATTCAAATTCGGTTTTTCTTCATCTTACCGAACATTCCGCTATCCGTCAACCGTCGTGTGACCGCAAACACCGCGTTAAAAGGCAGAAAGGTCAAGGAATCCATGTGAGAATGGCTCCATCCACCACCGCAACAACCAAAAACAGGACAATCCCCTTATAAAATGAAATCCGATGCTTTTTCCAGTTTCGGTACAGAGCCGGCTGATCTTTTGTGCCGGTGAAGCGCACTCGTGTGGTATTTCTCCACCAAAGCAGATCAATCACCAGCAGGTCGAAGGCATTCAGCACTTCTCCGAAGATCAGTAGATGAAGTACATTCTGCCAAATGTCCGATGTCTTTACCAAGTATCCAAAGGGAAACAGCACAATTGCAAAAAGGATGGCATTGGCGGCAAAACGAACCATGGGCGATTCGTTTTTCGGTTTGCCATCCAGCTGTCCGTGCTGCACCATATAAGCCTGTACCTCATCCGGATAGGACGACCATCCTTTGATATTCTTTTTATCTGTTCCGGTGCCAAGCCAGCACATACCCCAATACATCAAACACAACACAGCCGTTTCCACTAAAATCAGCATAACGGTGTCTCCCTTCTCTGACTGAATTCCTGCTTTTGGTCTCATTAGTTAGATACGTCTAACTAATTGTATCAATCCTTCCCTCTGATGTCAATTCTCCAGCAATTTGAACTTCCCTTTCCATGGAGCACGGCTTTCCCGAGGCTGCCACTTTACAAAAGCAATGCCGCCCCGTATAATACTCCTGTGTTTTCTATCGATGAAGAAAGGATGCGATTCAATGGCTCATCGCCCTCATATTGTTATTTTCGCTACCGGCGGCACCATTCAGTGTGCCAAGGATGCGATGACCGGCAAAGTTTCCCCTGCCATGACCGGCGCTCAGATGCTGCGTGCCGTGGAAGGTCTGAACGATACCTTTGAAATTGAAATTCAGGAGCCCTTTACCATGCCCGGCAGTGATCTCTCCCTTCAGGAGGCGATCACCCTCACCCGGGAGATCCGTGTCATGCAGCAGCGTCCCGATGTGGACGGCATTGTGGTGTTGCAGGGCACCGACACCATGGATGAGGTGCCTTATTTCGTCCACACAGCCGTAAAGTGCGACAAGCCTGTGGTATTCACCGGCTCTATGAAAAGCGCCAGAGATCGTTACAGCGACGCTCTGGGCAATGTCTACGGAGCCGCCATGGTTGCGGCACACCCTGCCTCCCTCGGTCGGGGCGTTCTCATCTACTTTAATGAGACGATTTTCGCCGCCTCGGAGATCTGCAAGATGCACTCCAGCCGCATCGACGCCTTCCACTCCTTCTATGGTCCTCTGGGCGGCACCATTGAGGATTCGGTTCGCTACTATCGGGACAGCCATCAGGGCAAGGTATTTCCTCTGGAGCATGTGGATTTGGATGTGCCTATTTTCCCCTGCTACACCGGTGTGGACGCCGATCTGCTGGAGCTGTACCTCCGCAAGGACCTGAAGGGTCTCATTATTGAAGGCTACGGCACCGGCAACATTCCCCGGTATCTCACGCCCCAGATTGAAAAGGCTCTGGGTCGGGGCATCCCTGTGGTACTGGCCACCCGGTGCATCGACGGCGAGAGCTTTGCCTGCTACGATCATCCCGGCGGCGGTGCAGAGTTGGAACGACTGGGCGTCATCCTCAGCGGCTCCCTCACCGCCTTCAAGAGCCGCATCAAGGTTCTCATTATGCTGTCCTGCGGCTGCACCACTGAGGAGATCCGGCAGGAGTTCAACGAGAACAACACGCTGTAACTGCTCTGATCCTGCAAGGAGGCTTTTCTGATGCTGTTTCATTCCTTTTCCTCTCAGGAGGAGCGCCGCAGCTTCGGCGGCAGCGATTTTATTGAGCTGCAGCACGGCAAACTGGACGCTTCCCTCCCCATGGAGGAGTTGGTATCCGTCCACCGTATCCCCCACTGGCGGGAGGATTCCCTTTACCTTCAGGGCGACGACTGGGAGCAGTTTGACGCCGCCTACGGGGACATTCTCACCGGCGGCACGAACAGTGATCTGAACTGCGGCCCTCTGGACTGGTGCGGCATCAATTATTTCTCCCCTCAGCAGACTGCCGCCATCTGTCAGCAGCTGAAGGAGCAGCAGCCCATTGAATGGGACACTCTCCTCCGCTGGCTGGAAGAGGGCAAAGAGGCCCATGGCTTTTACGTGCTGGGTCTATAACAAAAAAGAACCGGGGTACATCGGATGGATGTACCCCGGTTTTCTGCTGAAAGAACATAAAAAAGAACATCGACTGCTTTCGCAGTCGATGTTTGGTGGAGACTGGGAGACTCGAACTCTCGACCTCATGCGTGTGAAGCATGCGCTCTAGCCAGCTGAGCTAAGCCTCCATTGGTGACCCGTACGGGACTCGAACCCATGTTACAGCCGTGAAAGGGCCGTGTCTTAACCACTTGACCAACGGGCCAATTTATTAAGGCGCGGCCCCCCGGACTATTGTCCGGAGGGGCGCCAATGGTAGCGGCACCTGGATTTGAACCGGGGACACTACGGGTATGAACCGTATGCTCTAGCCAACTGAGCTATGCCGCCATTCGTTTACCCCCTCAGCAGGGACAATCGTTATTATATTAAAAGACCCCCTATTTGTCAACACCTTTTTTCAAATTTTTCAAAATTATTTTTTCCACCCCCTTTCGTTGACAAATCTTCGGTTCTGTTGTAAGGTGTTCCCATGAGTTATGTATTTTTTGATTTGGAATGGAATCAGGGGTATCCCCGCAGCGACGCAGACAAACTGGATGAGATCATTCAGATGGGTGCGTTCAAGCTGGACAGCTGGCAGGCAGAGGGCGAAGCGTTCTCTGCTTATGTTCGGCCCTCCATCCACCGCAAACTCCACCACCGGGTCCGCAAAATGCTCCCCCTCGATCAGAAGGAGCTTTACCGTGCGGAGCGTTTCCCGGATGTGGTCTCCAGTTTCTTCAACTGGTGCGGCGACCATGCCTCCTTCTTTACCTGGGGTCCCAGCGACGCCCGGGTGCTGGACATCAATCTGGCGTGGTACGGTATGGAGGAATATCTGTCTCTGGAAATCTATGACCTCCAGCGGGCCTTCGATCTGATGATCTTGGGCACCGACCAACAGACCGCTTTGAAAGACGCTGTGGAAGCTCTGGGTCTTACTTCCCAACTGGAATTTCACGATGCCTGCAATGACGCCTACTACACCGCCCTCATCGGGCAGGAGATGATCCGGCGTCTGGGGGAGCTTCCTTCGGAGCAGGAACTGCATCAGCGGGAGCAGGAGCTTTACCGGAAGCGCCGGGAGCAGGCCGCTGCCACCGCCACCATCGAAACCCAGCTGATTTTCAACACCAAGCCGCCGCTGCTGGACCGCGCCTGCGGCAGCTTTGCCGCCGAGGGCGACTGTCTGAAAAGCCGCTCCGCCCGGGTGTTCCGCTGCCCCAAGTGTGACAACTGGCTCTGCAACGGCAACTGGTATCAGTTGGGCCACAGCTACATCGCCCGATCTCGGTGCATGGAGCACGGCCGATTCTACACCATCCTCCAGCAGACCGAGGAGAACGGCATGTGGAAGGGCAGCTGCAAGGTGTTTACCGACGAATCCTTCCCCTCTTCCCTGTTCAGCATGTGCAGACTGGGCGGTGAGGTCATCACCGTGCGTAAGCTTCCCAGAAAGCGCAAGCGCTCCCATTCCAAGCGCACCAAGACCATTACCGTCAAGCCGGCGGAAAAGAGCAAGGTCAGCGAATAACAAGCTCATATGGCAGATTCAAACGGCACAGGATCTTTCCTGTGCCGTTTTTTGCGTCTAAAGTAAAAAATGCCCGTGACCTTTCAGTCACGGGCATTGGATTGGACAAATGGGATGCGCCGGAATCTTAGTACATGTCGCCGCCGGCGGGAGCAGCAGGAGCGTTGGGCTCGGGCTTGTCGGCAACCAGAGATTCGGTGGTCAGCAGGACGGAAGCGATGGAGGCGGCGTTCTGCAGAGCAGTACGGGTCACCTTGGTGGGATCGACGATGCCGTTCTCAACCATATCGCAGTAGACTTCCTTGTAAGCATCGAAGCCATAGCCGATCTTGCCGCTGTTCTTCACATGCTCCAGAATGACGGAGCCGTCCATACCGGCGTTCGCAGCAATCTGCTTCACGGGAGCGGTCAGAGCGCGGGCAATGATCATAGCACCGGTCTTCTCGTCACCATCCAGCTCGGCAACCAGCTTCTCAACAGCAGCCACAGCGTTGACATAGGCAGTACCGCCGCCGGCAACGATGCCTTCCTCAACAGCAGCACGGGTTGCGTTCAGAGCGTCCTCGATGCGCAGACGCTGCTCACGCATCTCAGTCTCGGTAGCGGCGCCCACCTTGATGACGCCAACACCGCCGGCCAACTTAGCCAGACGCTCCACCAGCTTCTCCTTGTCATACTCGGAGGTGGTGGTCTCGATGGTGTTACGGATCTGAGCCACGCGAGCCTTCAGAGCCTCGGGATCAGCAGCGCCGTCCACAATGATGGTGTTCTCCTTGGTCACCTTGACCTGACGAGCGGTACCCAGCATGGAGATGGGGGTCTCGCTCAGGGTGTAGCCCATTTCGGAAGCCACGACCTGACCGCCGGTCAGGATGGCGATGTCTTCCAGCATATCCTTGCGGCGATCGCCGAAGCCGGGAGCCTTGACGCAGACCACATTCAGAGTGCCGCGCAGCTTGTTCACGATCAGAGTGGACAGGGCCTCGCCCTCCACATCCTCAGCGATGACCAGCAGAGGACGGCTCATCTTCACGACCTGCTCCAGAATGGGCAGCAGATCCTGAACATTGCTGATCTTCTTGTCGTAGATCAGGATCAGAGGCTCATCCAGAACAGCCTCCATCTTTTCGGTATCGGTCACCATGTAGGGGGACACGAAGCCACGGTCGAACTGCATGCCGTCCACAACCTCGGAATAGGTCTCGGCGGTCTTGGACTCCTCGACGGTGATGACGCCGTCAGCGGAAACCTTCTCCATAGCCTCAGCGATCAGAGTGCCGATGGCATCGTCGCCGGAAGAGATGGCGCCGACACGGGCAATATCAGCCGTGCCGTTCACGGGCTTGGAAGCAGCCTGAATGGCCTCAACAGCAGTCTTGGTTGCCTTGGCAATGCCCTTCTTCATAATCATGGGGTTGGCACCGGCAGCCAGATTTCTCACGCCCTCATGGACGATGGCCTGAGCCAGCAGAGTTGCAGTGGTGGTACCGTCACCGGCCACATCGTTGGTCTTGGTGGAGACTTCCTTCACCAGCTGAGCGCCCATGTTCTCAAAGGGGTCCTCCAGCTCGATCTCCTTGGCGATGGTCACACCGTCATTGGTGATCAGGGGGCTGCCGAACTTCTTGCCCAGCACCACATTGCGGCCCTTGGGGCCCATGGTAATCTTAACAGTATCGGCCAGCTTATCAACGCCGGTCACCAGAGCGCGGCGAGCTTCCTCACCGTAGCAAATCAACTTAGCCATAACGGATTGTCCTCCTTACTTTTCAACAATGGCCAGGATGTCCTCCTGACGCACGATGGTCAGTTCTTCGCCGTCCACCTTGACCTGAGTACCGGAATACTTACCGGTGATGACGGTGTCGCCCACCTTGACGGTCATCTCAACCTTTTCACCGTTCACAATGCCGCCGGGGCCAACAGCCACGACAGTGTACATCTCAGGCTTTTCCTTTGCAGCGCCGGTCAGAATGATACCGCCCTTGGTGGTTTCTTCTGCTTCGACCTGCTTGACGACCACACGGTCAGACAGAGGGTTCAGTTTCATTTGATTGATGCCTCCCAATATAAATAAGTTCGTTTGTAAACAGATTGATCAAATTTAGCACTCACATTGTCTGTCTGCTAAATCTTCTATTATAATAATGCAATCCTGTGGAAATGGCAAGTCCGATTTTTTGAATTTTTCGTGAATTCAAATACTCAATTCAATTTAGCTATGCATTTTCTTCTTTTTTCTAGCTTATTCAGCCATTATCGCTTCTTTTCTCTCTTTAGACGGCTTCCATGGGTGTCCATCCGGAATCACGAACTGCACTTTCTTAGCAGACACCTTGAAAGAGAGCGAAATTGCATCCACCCGTTCGCCGTCGATATTGACCATACTCATCCGGTCGCACATGACCTTCAGCTCCTTGCCACGGTACACATGGATCAGCTCCGGGTAATCCTTACCCCTGCCGTTGGCGTACTTTCCGATCAGGCTGGCCACCGTAAGGCGGCTGACGCCTTCCACCACCAGAAAATCCAGCATACCGTCATCCAGCACGGCATCCGGTGCAGGATGGAAGCTGCCGCCGTACCATTGACCGTTGCAGGCGGCAATCAGGGTATAGTCTCCCTCCATCTGCTTACCATCCACTTCCAGACGGTACGGACGATGGATACCCTTAATAATATTGGATGCTGCGCTAATCAGGTAGGCGCCCTTGCCGGTCACAAGGGGCAAACTTTTATACACGCTCTGTTCCAAACCGATTCTGGCATCGAATCCAATCGAGCAAATATTGATGGCCAGACGGCCGTTGCAGTCGATCAGGTCCAGTTCATGGGATTCCCCTTCCACCAGTGCCTTCAAGTCACGGAACATCCAATTCTCCTTGCCAAATGCCTTGACAAAGTCGTTGCCGGAGCCCATGGGGCAGCAGCTAATTTCCACAAGCTCTTTGCCTGCCGCACCGTTGACCACTTCGTTCAGCGTACCATCGCCGCCAATGGCATAGATGCGCACCGGCTCTCCGGTTTCCAGCGCCTGTGCTGCCGCCTCCTCTGCAAAGCGAATGGCGTCTCCGCTCTGCTGGGTCACCTTGATCTCCCAGCTGTCCTCCCGGGACTCCATTACCTGCTTGATTTCCTCCGTCACCGCGGATATTTTGATTCCTTTTCCCGCATTGGGGTTAATCACGAATAAATGCCGCACGATTCTTTTCCTCTCTCTCTAAACGGAAGCCTCTCAATGCGCTCCCTGCTGCTCCTGTTCGCTTCCTTTCGGCTGAGTCTGCTTGGTAAAGGTCTCCTGACCGAACAAGCCATCCCCTGCCATCATCTGTTCCATCACCGTGATGTCGGCGGCAATATCCATCATATCGCCGGCAAAGAGCTTGTCCAGCTGGCGCTCAAAGCCGGTAACCACCATATCCATCATGCCCTCGATCCGCTGCTTGGCTGCGGTCACATTTTCACCGGTGCCGCCCTGCTTCTCCATTGCCGCATAGGAACGGAGAATCTTCAGCGTGGTGGGCAGATAATAATTCAAGAACTTTTTCAGCTCCGCAGACCGCTCCGGATGCTCCTGCTGGAACTCCAGAATGGCCTCGGTAATTTCTCCGATGCGGTCGATCTTCCGGCTCATCTCCGGATGGGCAATGGCCGCATTGACTGCACGGATCTCCGCCAGCAGGGCATGCTCTTGGCTGTCTCCCTTGGTGTCAGCCTTGGGTTCCGCTTTCTCTTCCTCGGGACGCACACCGGAGCCGTCCAGCACCAGCAAATCTCTGGCGTAATCCAGATAGGCCTGCTCGCCGAACACGCCGTTGTCGATCATGTCCTCCAGAGCGGACACGACGGCACTGTGCTTTGCCGGATAGGCCTTGGCGAGGGCATCAATGGAAATCTGAGCCTGATCGCCGATCAGGTTGATGTAGCGGCGATACTTCTTGCTGCGGCCCTTGCGCAGATGTCCGAACAGGAACATACCGGCGCCCAGAGCGGTAACCACCATGGAGCCCAGAGCCTCCTGCAAAAACCACATGGGCTCGGATGCAAGGAAGGGCAGCTGCGCCCAGAAGGTGGACGCCGTAGCAATGGCGCCCACCAGCATGCAGGCGCCGCCTAAGAAGGACAACACAGAGCCGCCCCGGATTTTTTCCAGACGGGCACGGGAATCGGCACTGTAATGAGGCTGTGTCGAACGGGCTTTCTTAGCTCCGCCGGTCTTGGCGGTACTCGTATTGGAAGTACCGGCCTTTTTCTTACCGCCGGCGGCTTTGCCGGAACCGGCATCTTCATAAATCACTTTATCCGTGGGCGTCTTCGCCTTGCCGTAGGCATTGCGGTAAGCATCCTGCTCCCGGCGCATGCGGTCGGCTTCCGATTCTCCGGCCCAGCTGCTTCCCTGCTGCTTGAATCGCTCTGCCGCAGCACGGGCACGGTCTGCCGCTTTGCGGGCCTCTTCGTTCCAGCCAGTCTGACCGGAATAAGAGCCATAACGGTTCTGACCCGAGCCTTGCTTATTTCCGTTGTTCTCCTGCACCAGTCGAATGATGAGCAAAATGACGCCCACCGGGAACAAGCCCACCACAAAGCAGCCAATAATCAGCCACCAAGGGACCATTTTACTATCATTGTTCTTTCTATTATTCGGATTTCCGCCGTAATATTCCTGAGGCATATGCCTTCCTCCCATTCCGATCAAAGTGCGTAGTGTCACGCGATAGTTAGGAACATTATACAAGATTTTATTCCAATGTGGAAGGGCTTTCCCGGAACTTTGTTGGCTTCTCCTCTTTTTTATGGGATTGCACTCTCCTGCTTTCCGATTTCTGCCCCGTCTTGTGTGAATCTTCGGTTGTTTTTTCCTTTTTCGGCACTTCTCCGCCCTTTTGCTTGCTTTTTCAGCGGTGGTATGCTACCATTTTTAAGTTATATGTGATCTAATGTGAAAGGAACGAATACTATGGAAATCAACGGCATCGAAGTCGATGAAAATATACGATATGACAGTCTTGGCCTCTCCCCCACGGTGATGCGTGCGCTCAATGACAAGGGCTATGTGATGGCCACCCCTGTGCAGGGCGGCAGCATCCCCAGCCTGCTGGAATGGAAGGATGTGCTTGCTAAGGCCCCCACCGGCACCGGCAAGACCTTCGCCTTCGGCATTCCCATGGTGGAGCATTTGGACCCGGACAGTTCGGATGTGCAGGGGCTCATTCTGGCTCCCACCCGTGAGCTGGCCATCCAGATCGTGGATGAGCTGCGCAGCCTTTGCTCCTATAAGGAAGGCGTCCGCTGCATCTGCCTGTACGGCGGTCAGCCCATCAACAAGCAGATCATGCAGCTGAAGAAAAAGCCTCAGCTGGTGGTTGCCACCCCCGGTCGACTGATGGACCATGTGAAGCGCCACACCGTCCGGCTGGACAAGGTGCAGTCCGTGGTGCTGGATGAGGCCGACCGGATGCTGGACATGGGCTTTATCGACGATGTGGTGAAGATTCTGGACATGATGCCCCAGCGCAAGAATCTGGGCCTGTTCTCCGCCACCATCAGTCGGGAAGTGATGGACATTTCTTGGGTTTATCAGCGTGACCCCGTGGAAATCACGGTGCGCCCCGTGGAAGAGAACCGCCCTGACATTCAGCAGTACCGCATTGATCTGGACAACCGGGAGCAGAAGCTGCCCACCATGGTGGCTCTGCTGGAAAACGGCGGCTATGAGCGCACCATTGCCTTCTGCAACACCAAGAACATGACCGACCGTCTTTCCGCCCTGCTGCAAATGAAGGGCTTCACCTGCGCCCCCATTCACGGCAATATCCCCCAGAAAATTCGGGAAAAGACGCTGAAAACCTTCCGTAAGGGAGAGCTTCGTGTGCTGGTTGCCACTGATGTGGCTGCCCGTGGTCTGGACATTGACGATGTGGACGCCGTGTTCAACTACGATGTGCCCGACGAGCAGGAGTACTACATCCACCGCATCGGACGCACCGGCCGTGCCAAGCGTCACGGCGTGGCCTACACCTTTGTGTCCTCGGTCACCGAACAGCTGAAAATGGACGAAATCGCATCCAACCATAAAATGGACATCCAGCTGCTGCGCTACGACAGCGACGGCTGCCTGCTGCCCGTGGAAACCAACTGAATCAGCAAAAATCAAGAAGGCCATGACGCATCATGGCCTTCTTTTTCGTAGAATTCGGAATCTTAATCATATTTTTAATTGTAAAGTATCTTTTTGCGTGTAAAATAGAGTCAAGGAGGGGTTTTTATGACTCATTCACCATCTTGCGTTTCAAACCGCCGGCTGCTCCGCTCCTGCACCGCCCTCACGGCGGCGCTCTGTCTGCTCTTTGTCTCCGGATGCAGCGTTCTCCCCACTTTCCAGCCTTCCCCGGTGGCCGAGGTCACCGAGCGATACGAGGACGGCGTCAATGTGCTGATGCTGGTCAATGGTGACCACAGTCTGCCGGAAGGATATGAAATTGAACTGACAGAACTGAGCAACGGTCAGAGGGTCGCCTCCGTGATGTACGAGCAGCTGCAAGCTATGTTTGACGACATGAGAGAACAGGGCGTTTACCCCGTGGTGGCCTCCGGCTACCGCACCCCGGAAAAGCAGCAGAGCCTGATGGACGAAAAAATCCTCCAGTTACAGGCAGAGGGGCTTTCCATGGAGGAAGCCGTCAAAGAGGCGAGAAAATGGGTCAACCCGGTGGGTTGCAGCGAGCATCAGAGCGGTCTGGCGGTGGACATCAATGCCGACGGCGTTCATTCTACCGGCAAGGAAGTATACAACTGGCTGGCTGCACACGCTTGGGACTACGGCTTCATTCTCCGCTACCCCAAAAGCAAAAAGCACATCACCAACACCTCTTATGAGCCGTGGCATTACCGCTATGTGGGTATAGAAGCGGCTCAGAAAATCCGGGATTGGAATGTCTGTCTGGAAGAATATCTGGGACAAGCCTGAATAGAGAAAACGCCCGTTTGCATCAAGTGCAAACGGGCGTTTTGATGTTTAGTTCTGAATGTCCTCTTCGGCGAAATCGTCCTCGGTGACATCCTCCTCAGCCAAAACAGCAGCGTCCTCAACGGGAGCCTCTGCCTGCTCTTCCACAGGAGTCTCCTCAACTTCTGCAGCGTCGGCCTGCTCCATCTCCTGCTCAATGAGGGTTTCCAGATCGTCCGGCACCTCACCGGCCTGCATCTCCACATCCACATCTACGGACACATCCGGCTCTGCCTTCATGGCGGCAAGCTCGGCGTTGTTGGCTTCAATGGCGGACATGGCATACTCCACAGCAGTGAACAGCTGGACAAACTCCTCGTCCGGCTCCCCTCTGTGGGCGGCAAAGTACTGCTTGCCGATGGCCAGATAGGCCTTGCGGATGGCATCACGCTGTGCCATGTTGTCTGCCTTCAGCTTAGCGGCAGTGGCAACCTTCTTGCCCTGAGCAACACCGCTCTGGGCGATATTCACGACGGTATCCTTGATGGCGTCAAAATCAATATTCATGCTCATATGTTACCTCCTATATACGGCCCCACAAAAGGGACATTTAATTCGGCTTCGGTGCTGTCTGTATTCTATGTCATGATTTCGTCCTGCGCAAGTAGTTTCCGACACTTTTCACAATTCATTCATTAGTTTTTAAGAAAAACGAAAAAAAGAGACTGCCGAACTCCGTCCAGCAGTCTCTTTTTTGAGAAATAAAATCGGTTTCCCCCATGCTCAGGGGCAGTAAATCAAAACAGGCCGATAATCTTGCCGTTTTCGTCGATGTCAATCCGCTCTGCGGCAGGCACCTTGGGCAGGCCGGGCATGGTCATCACATTTCCGGTCTGAACCACAATGAAGCCGGCACCGGCGGACACCTTGACCCGGGTCACGGAGATGGAGAAGCCCTCCGGGCGTCCCAGCTTGGCGGCATCATCCGAGAGAGAATACTGGGTCTTTGCCATGCAGATGGGCAGATTGCCGTAGCCCAGCTCCTCCAGAGAGGCGATGGCCTTCTCCGCATCCTTGGAATAGGTCACACTGCTGCCGCCGTAGATGCGCTCCACAATGGCAGAGATTTTTTCCTTGATGGACAGGTCCAGATCATAGGCAAAGCGGAATTCATGCTCCTGCTCGCAAAGGCGCAGCACTTCCTCAGCAAGCTCCTTGCCGCCTTCGCCGCCCTTGGCCCAGACCTCGCACAGGGACACATTCACCCCAAGCTCGGCGCACTTGCTGCGCACCAGCTCCAGTTCAGCGTCGGTATCCTGCTGGAAGCGGTTGATGGCAACCACGCAGGGCAGTCCAAAGACCTTGGTGATGTTCTCCACATGCTTGAGCAGGTTGGGAAGGCCACGCTCCAGTGCCTCCAGATTTTCCGTACCCAGCTCGTTCTTAGCCACGCCGCCGTTATACTTGAGCGCCTTCACCGTCGCCACGATGATGACCGCAGAGGGGTCCATACCAGCGGCACGGCACTTAATATCCAAAAACTTCTCTGCACCCAGATCGGCACCGAAGCCAGCCTCGGTCACCACATAATCTGCCAGCTTCATCGCAGTATCCGTTGCAGACACGCTGTTGCAGCCGTGGGCGATATTGGCAAAGGGACCGCCGTGGACCATCGCCGGATTATGCTCCAGAGTCTGGACCAGATTGGGCTTGATGGCATCCTTCAGCAGCACAGTCATGGCGCCCTCCGCCTTCAGGTCGTGGGCAGTGACCGGCTTGCCGGAACGGGTATAGGCCACGATGATTCGAGCCAGACGGGCCTTCAGGTCCATCAGATCAGAGGCCAGGCACAGCACAGCCATGATCTCGCTGGCCACGGTGATGTCGAAGCCATCCTCACGGGGCACGCCCTGCATACGGCCGCCGATACCGTCGATGATATTACGCAGCTGACGGTCATTCATATCCACGCAGCGCTTCCAAGTGATGTTCTTCACATCAATATCCAGCGCATTGCCCTGCTGAATGTGGTTATCCAGCATCGCCGCCAGCAGGTTATTGGCGGCTCCAATGGCGTGGAAGTCGCCGGTAAAGTGCAGGTTGATATCCTCCATGGGCACCACCTGAGCATAGCCGCCGCCGGCAGCGCCGCCCTTGACGCCGAACACCGGGCCAAGAGAAGGCTCACGCAGGCAGAGCATGGCCTGCTTGCCCATGCTGCACAGAGCGTCCGCCAGACCCACGCTCACCGTGGTCTTGCCCTCACCGGCCGGGGTGGGGTTGATGGCAGTGACCAGAATCAGCTTGCCCTTACGGGGTGCGCTGCGCAGCGGGGTGATGTCGATCTTGGCCTTCACCTTGCCGTAGTATTCCAGAAGTTCCTCATCGATTCCGGCACGCTCCGCCACAGCGCGGATGGGCAGCATCTCGGTATTCTGTGCGATTTCGATATCAGTCATCATGATTACATCGTTCCTTTCTACGGTACACTCCGGAGGTCGGTCCAAATAAAAACAGCCGACTCCCCCGGCAAAATCTCTTTGCCCAGACGGTCGGCACGATCAACACCATACTCCCTGTGGTCACTTCCACTTCCGTCAGTCATATGGCTATTCTCAAGATACACACTTTTCCCGCTTTTGTCAACAATTACAAGGAAAAAGTCCCGTCCCCTTTCGGGGACGGGACAAGAAAATCACTCAAAGGTCACGGGACGGCTGGTATCGCAGATGCAGATATAAGTGCTGCCCACACCCAGTTCCAAGGGAGCACCGTCGGCAGTTTTGAACACCAGCGGATCGTCCATATCGCCCTTCTCCCACTGGATCTCCATATACTTGCCGCCGCAGGCAAAGTAACCGGTGCCGGAGGAGAGGTCGAACTCCTGCAGCTGTCCGTCGGACTTGGTGGACTGACTGGTGGGAATTACCACCACATTTTCCACAGCCACCTGCTGGTCGGTATTGGCGTCCATGTACGGAGCATCAAAGGCCTCCACCAGATACTTCCCTGCCGACGCATCATAGGTGAAGCCGGTGGTCTTATAGCTGGAGAAGGACACGCTGATCTTGTTGGCGCTCTGCCCATTCTGAGGCGTTCCGTCCTCGGTGAACACATAGGGGCTGGCAAAGCCCTCCTCATGGGTGGTGCGGATGTGGCTGGGGTCGGAAAGGTAGGTCTCCAGCGCTTCGCTGCCGGTATAGAGGCTGTGCTCCAGACCCACATTCTTTTTACGCCAGCTGTCACGCCAGAAGGTATCGCCCATGGTCATGGAATTCAGGGTTTTATAGCCCGTTCTGGACAGAATATCATTGGCGCTGTAACTGGCGCCGCAGTGGGCCAGCATGGCATCCAGACCCATGGCCATAAACACAAAGTACTCACGGGTGGAGCGGACAGTACCCAGATTGCCCACGCCGGAGAAATCCTGAAACACAGCCATAATACGGGTAATGCCGCCCTCTTCCGGAATCTCGATCAGCATATCCGCACTGCCGGGACCGCTCTGGGGCAGAGCCTTTTTCAGCGTGTTCAGCATGATGGCCAACGGACGGTTGCCGGAAAGATCGGTCTCCGTCACTTCACCGGTCAGAGGGTTGGTATAAACCACAGGCTCCGGCTCCGGCGGCGCTTCCTCTACATTCTCCACGGGGGGAGGAGGCGGCAATTCCGGTTCAGACGAAACCGCCCCTTTGCTGCCGCAGCCGGTCATGGCTGCCAGCATCGTCAGCGTCAATACCATTGCGATCCATCGTTTCATGTTTGTTCCTCCTGTTTTTCAGTTCCTTGTTTCTTCCGCGTCTTCTTCCATCGCTTCGATCAAAAAACTTACCGGTCGAAAGCCGTCATTGCAGGAAATCATCGCCGATTTTGGATTTTTCATCCACCCGTCGTAAAAATTGCCGCCGCCATGGGCCAGCGTCATCACAAAGGGGGACATACTCTCCCACGCACTGAGACACATTCCCTCCGGCCGTTCCCAGCCATTGGCAATAAACACCTGTCCCAGCCGCATCTCGCAGGCGTGCTCGATGGGATTTTCATACCGATCAGACAAGTCGGAATACTCTGCCATCCGCATCACGGTGATCCTGCACTTTTTCATGCCTGATTCCTCCTGTCATGTCTATGTTCTCTCTGCCGCTATCATACCTTTTTTCCGTCGCCGCCGTCAAGTGACTTTCCTGTCGTCTTTGACCGGGTTACGCTCTTGAGTTTTTTCCCTCACTCCGTTATAATGTATTATAACTATCATTTTCTTCCATGCTTTCGCTGAGATTTAGGAGTTGATGTATTTTTATGGAACGCGGATTTATTCAAGGTAAGCTGGAAATCAAGTTTCTCTTGCTCTATATTCTGGCCCGGGCAGAACTGCCGCTGGATTTGGACGCTCTCACCGATGTGGCGATGTGCGACAAGGGCGTAAGCTACTTCGATTTTACCAGCGCACTGGCGGAACTGGTGGAAACCGATCATGTCACGCTGGAAGATAAAACCTATTCCATTACGGAGAAGGGCCGCAAAAACGGCTCTGCCACCGAGGATCAGCTCCCCTACTCCGTCTGCCTGCACTGCGATCAGAAGCTGTCGGAAATCAACGAGCGGATGCACGCCGCCCGCCGGGTTCGCTCCGAGCTGACCCAGCAGGAAAACGGCAGTTGGCTCATCCATTTGGAGCTGGACAACGATCAGGATGTCAACCTCTTCTCTCTGTCTCTGGTTTCTCCCCTTCAGGAGGACGCCCAGCAGCTCATTCAGCGTTTCCGTACCGATCCGCAGGGCTTTTATCACGCCTTGTCCCAAATCTAATTTGAGGAGCGTCAAATTATGCAGTTTCCCCTTTTCCACACCCCCATCTCCCTCACCTTCCTGTACTTCGTCTGGTATTCCTTTCTGGGCTGGTGCATGGAATCCACCTTCTGCTCCGTCTGTCATAAGCGGTGGATCAACCGCGGCTTCCTCCACCTGCCTATCTGCCCCATTTACGGTGTAGGCGTACTCATCATGGTGAATTTCTTCACCCCCTTCGTCGGCAACATCCCCCTCTTCTACCTCATGGCCACCGTGGTCATGTCTGCATGGGAATATTTCGTCGGCTGGCTGCTGGAAGTCACCACCCATGTGAAGTATTGGGATTATTCCAACCGCAGATGCAACCTCAAGGGCCGCATCTGCCTCGGAAACAGCCTTTGGTGGGGCATCGCCGCCTATCTGGCGATCTTCCTGATTCACCCTGCCACCGCTCAGCTTTATTCCCGTCTGGAGCCTCTGCCCAGACAGATCATCGCCTCTGTCCTCGCTGTCATGGTTCTGGTAGACACGGTCATCACCATCCGTGATCTGGCTCTGCTCTCCTCCGCTCTTGCCAAGGTGGAGGCTGCCCGAGTTCAGCTGGAGTTGGGCAAAATGGAGCTGCAGCAGCACATCGAGGACCACATCGAGGAGCGCAAGGCATCCCTCGGTCAGTCCATTTCCGATCTGCAGTCTGCCGGCGGCCGTGCCAAGGAAATGCTCAATCAGGCCGCTCAGGACAAAGCCCGTCAGGCACAGGAAAAGCTGCGTGCCATGCGTATGGCAGAGCTTGCCCGCCGTTCCGCCCGCTTCATGAAGCATTACAGCGCCATGTCCCTTCACCACGACCCTGCTCTGCTGAAGGATTTGCGCCTCTGGGTGGAATCCCACAAGGAAAAGTAAGAAAACAGTAAAAACCGCCCACGGAAACGAATGGTTTCCGTGGGCGGTTTCGTTTTGTCAGAGTAGATGGGAGAAGGCTCGGAGCAATGCGTGGATCAAGCGTTTATGATGGCTCATTTCCTTGGCCCACTCCAAGGTGATTTCCTCACTGAGGGCCTGCGTAGCCAAAAAGTCCTCCCGGACGCCGCTGATGGCGGAACTGCCTGCCATCCAGACGCCGCACTCAAAGTGGAGGTACAAGCTGCGGTAGTCCATATTCACCGTACCCACCGTACCGAACCGGTCATCCACCGCAAAATTCTTCGCATGGATAAACCCCGGCGTATACTCAAAGATGCGGACGCCCGCCTCCAGCAAAAGCTGGTAATGGGCTCGGGTTGCTTGAAACACGATTTTCTTGTCCGGGATATGAGGGGTAATAATACGCACATCCACGCCGGACTGGGCTGCCACACAGAGGGCAGAGGTCATATCGTCGTCAATGATGAGGTACGGGGTAGTCAGGTAGACATACCGGGTGGCCTTGGCAATCAGGTTATGGTACACATTGGCTCCCACCGGGCGGTCATCCAGCGGCGAGTCGTCATAGGGCTGCACCACGCCGTCCCGAACCACATCCGACACAGGCAGTGTGGGCCGAAACGCAGAGAAATCCTCCTGAATGCCTGCCACATGGTCCCAGCCGGACAGGAACATCACCGTGAAATTCCAGACCGCATCGCCCCGGAGCATAACGCCGGAGTCCTTCCAGTGGCCGAAGCGTTCCTTCTCATTGATATACTCGTCCGCCAGATTGATGCCGCCGGTAAACGCCACATTGCCGTCCACCACCATGATCTTTCTGTGGTCCCGGTTATTGAGCCGCAGCGTCACCACCGGACGGTAGCGGTTGAACACCTGACAGCGGATGCCCATTTTCTCCAGCGTGGCTTCATACCCGGTTGGAAGGGTATAAAGGCACCCCACATCGTCATACATCACCCGGACATCCACCCCGGCACGGGCCTTGCGCTCCAGAATTTCCAGAATCTCGCCCCACATCTTTCCGGGGTGAATGATGAAAAATTCCAAAAAGATATACTTTTCCGCCTGCTCCAGTTCCAGCTTCATCTGGCGGAACATGGTATCGCCCAAGGGGAAATAGGTGGTTTCAGTGTGGGTATGAGGGGGAGAAAAGCAGGCCGTTTCCAGATACCGGGACTGGGTGAGAGCGTCGCCGCCCATGTGCTCCAGTTCCCCGATGGTTTCCTCCGACGCCGTGCCCATATAGCGCTTGAGCGTGGCCTCCTGCATCTGCATTTCCTTTTTCGCCCGTTTGCCCATCCGGTTGCCGCCGTAGAGCAGATACATCAATCCGCCGAACACCGGCAGCGCCAGAATGGGCACCACCCAAGCCATCTTGTATTCCGCCTGATAGCGGCTGCTGATCACATGCAGCACCGCCACCAGCGTCACTACAATGTAGACCGCATAAAAGTAAACAAACGAAATGGTACGGGAGAACCAGACCACCGGAATGGCCAGCACCAAAAGCTGCAGCAAAAGGGCCAGAGATATGAAAAATCCCCGGTGAAAAATCAGCTTTGCCAGCCGGGAAAAGATGCTTTGCTTTCCCTGCTCCAGCTTGCTTTTTGCCCACTCCTTGGCTGCGGCGGAGTGCATTTCTATGCCCTGCTTCTCCTGATTCTCTCTCATTTCACCACCACATTTTCACTTCCCAGCACCTCCTGCATCTCCTTCACCAGCGAGGTGTGGATGAGACAGGGGACGCCGTAGCGTTTTTGGGTATCTTCTGCGTAAAAAATCAGCTGACTCTGGCCCGGGAACATCACCAGCACCTTGCGGATGTACTCCACCGAGGGGTGCTGCATGGAGGGCACCCGGAGGTACAGCTTATGCTTGCCGGCCATCACGCCGTGCGCTTCCTTCGTCTGGGGGCGAATCGTTGCTCCGCCGCCGGAGTAAGGCACATCTGCCTGACTGATCTCCGACAGCAGCCGGACGCTGTTGCACATCACCTGAGGGGGCTTTTCATCCCGAACGGACAATCTGCCGTCCACCAGCACGGGAGTTCCCTTTTGGAGATAGCTGCCGCACTCGCCCAGCGCCTTGGAGAACACCAGCATTTCCATACTGCCGGTATCGTCCTCCAAACTCACATAGGCCATCATGCTGTTATTCTTCGTGGTTTTCGTCTTGACCGAACCCACAATACAGGCCAGCGTCACCCGTTGTTCGTCGTGGAACCGGGCGGGGCCGTCCTCCTGAGAAAAGTCATTCAAAATGGAGCCGATGGGGCTTGCGTTGACCCGGCGGATCAGCGGGCGATACTCATCCATGGGATGGCCCGTGAGATAGAGTCCTGTGGTTTCCCGCTCCATCTCCATCAGTTCCTTGGAGGAATACTCCTTCAGATTGGGCAGAGGAACTTCCGAGGCCGACACCGTTTCCTCGCCGCCAAAGCCGCTGAACAGGTCAAACTGACCCTCCAGATTCCGCTTTCTCGCCGCCGCAATGCCGTCCATCACCGGATTCATCACCGCCATCAGCTGGCTGCGGTAAGCGCCCATGGAATCAAAGCTGCCACAGCGGATCATGTTTTCCAACGCTCTGCGGTTCAGATCGTGGTCGAACATACGCTCACAGAAGTTCTGGAAATTGCGGAACGGACCGTTGCTCTCCCGTTCCTTCACCAGATTGTCGATCAGTGCCCGGCCTACGCCCTTGACGCCCACCAAGCCAAACCGGATGCCTTCCTTGGTGACGGTAAATTCCGACCGGGATTCATTCACATCCGGCGGCAGCAGCGGAATACCAAGCTCCTTGCACTCGCCGATATACTCCGCCACCTTCTCCGAGGAGTCCAGCACGCTGGTCAGCAGCGCCGCCATGTACTCCTTGGGATAGTGGGCCTTGAAGTAGGCGGTCTGATAGGTCACGATGGCATAGCTCACCGCATGGGCCTTATTGAAGGCGTAGTTTGCGAAATCGTAGATCTCATCAAAAATCTCATTGGCCGTAGTCTCCGGGATTCCATTGGCGATGCATCCCTTGATCTCCCGCTCCGGGTCGCCGTAGACAAAGGCATGGCGTTCCGCCTCGATCTGTGCCGCCTTCTTCTTGGAGATGGCACGGCGCACCATATCGGCTCCGCCCAGAGAGTACCCGGCCAGCTGCTGGAAAATCATCATGACCTGCTCCTGATAGACAATGCAGCCATAGGTAACGGACAGGATCGGCTCCAGCATGGGGTGCTTATAGGTAATCAGCTTCGGGTTGAACTTGGATGCAATGAACCGGGGGATAGATTCCATCGGACCCGGCCGATAGAGAGCGATAATAGCCGTCAGGTCTTCGATGGACTGAGGCTTCAGCTGGATGCACACCGAGGTCATGCCGCCGGACTCCATCTGGAACACACCGGAGGTACGGCCGGCACTCAGCATTTTGAAGGTTTCCGGGTCGTCATCCGGAATCTTATGGAGGTCAAAGTCCGGCTCCCGACGGCGAATGAAGTTCTGAGCGTCATCCAGCACGGTGAGGTTACGCAGACCCAAAAAGTCCATTTTCAGCAGGCCCAGCTCTTCCAGCGTGGTCATAATATACTGGGTGACCACACTTTCGTCATTTTTCGCCAGCGGCACATATTCATAGACCGGTCGGCGGGTGATTACCACGCCTGCGGCGTGCTTGGAGGCGTTTCGGGGCATACCTTCGATGGTACGGGCGGTGTCGATGAGTTTTTTCACCGTTTCGTCCCGATCGTACATCTCACGCAGGGGCTTGGAGGTGGACATCGCCAGATCCAGCGTCATTTTCGGGCCGTTGGGCACCTGCTTGGCAATGGCGTCCACATCTCCGTAGGGCAGGTTCATCACCCGTCCCACATCCCGGATGACCGCCTTGGCGGCCATGGTGCCGAAGGTGACGATCTGCGCCACATGGTCCGACCCGTATTTCTCGTTCACATAGTCGATGACCTCACCTCTGCGGCGGTAGCAGAAGTCCATATCAATATCCGGCATCGTGACACGCTCCGGGTTCAGGAAGCGTTCAAAGTACAGCTCGTACTTCATGGGGTCAATGTCGGTGATATTCATGCAGTAGGCCACCATACTGCCTGCCGCACTGCCTCGGCCTGGGCCAACAGGGATGTCGTGTTCCTTGGCGTACCGGGTGAAGTCGGACACGATCAGGAAATAATCCACAAAGCCCATCCGGCGGATCATGTCCATTTCATACTGCAAACGCTGGCGGTATTCTTCGCTCCCGTTGGGATAGCGCACCTCAAAGCCGGTATAACAGAGGTGGTCAAACCACTCGTCGGAGGTATAGCCCTCCGGACAGGTGAATTCCGGCAGGTGGTACTTGCCGAACTCAAAGGTGAGGTTGCACTGCTCCACCACCTTCTGGGTGTTTGCAATGGCCTCCGGGTGCTCCGGGAACAGCGACAGCATCTCCGCCTCGCTCTTCACATAGAACTCCTCGCTGGAGAACTTCATCCGGTTGGGATCATCCAGCGTCTTGCCTGTCTGGATGCACATCAGTACATCCTGTGCCTGCGCATTTTCCTTCTCGATATAATGGCAGTCATTGGTGGCAATCAGCGGGATGCCGGTTTCTGCGCTGAGCCGATACAGGTCGGGCAGAATCTGCTTCTGCTCCGGAATGCCGTGGTCCTGAATCTCCAGATAGTAATTCCCCTCACCCATCAAATCATACATCATCAGGGCGTGGGCTTTCGCTCCCGCATAGTCTCCGGATCGGAGCTTGCGGGGAATTTCACCCGCCAGACAGGCGGACAGAGCGATCAGTCCCTCGTGGTGCTCCCGCAGCAAGTCCAAATCAATGCGAGGCTTGATATAAAAGCCCTCCACATTGGCCTCCGTCACCATATAGGAGAGGTTGCGGTATCCCTGCTCATCCTTGCACAGCAGCACCAGATGCCGTGCTTCACTGTCCAGCTCATGCACCTTGTCGAACCGGGTTCGGGGAGCCACATAAACCTCACAGCCAATGATGGGCTTGATGTTCTCCTTCAGACAGGCACGGTAAAAGTCGATGCAGCCGTACATCACGCCGTGGTCGGTGATGGCCACGCTGGTCTGTCCCAGCTCCTTGACCCGTTTTACCAGCTTTTCAATGCGGCAGGCGCCGTCCAGCAGGGAAAATTCGGTATGCAGATGTAAATGCGTAAATGCCATAGGGGTTACCTCATCTTAGGAAATTTGGTCAATGATTGTCGCAGTTGGCTGCGTCGATCGAAACGGCGATCAGCAGGCAGAGCAGGGCATCCTCCGGTTCGGCAATGTCCAGCACATAGGTGTCGCCCCAGTGGAAGGGTTCCTTGCTAATGTGCATCACCGGGCGGTCGAAGCCGTCCAGCACATCATAGTCCCAGCACAGGAAATCTCCCGTCACCGTCCAGCCGTTCAGATCCAGCCGATACTGAGGCCGCAAAAAGGACAGCTGCCGCTGGATGGAGCCCATATCCACGCCGCCCAATTCCAGATAAAAGGTGGGAAAGAAGGTCATCAGCTTCTGCCGAATGGACGCCAACTCCACACCGGTGGCCTTATCAAAAATATGGATGCGGTGTCCCAGCGTAAACACCTCTGCCTGCACAAAGTACACCGGCTGCATGCTTTCATCGTACACATCATAGGTGTCCGACCAGGAGAACACCCGCTGTTTAATCAACAATTTCATAAAACATCTCACTCCATCGTGTGGGACAGTTCCATCAGCTTGCGAAGCCGGTGGTTCAGACAGGATTTGCTGATCTGGCTCAGGGCCGCCAGCTGGCTGAGGGACAGCTCCGGGTTGTTCATCCGCAGCTGAGCCGTTTCCCGCAGCTTTTCCGGCAGGGTGGAAAGTCCCACCTCTTCCTCCAGTCGGCGGATGGCCTCAATCTGTGCCTGCGCCGCATCCACCGCCTTGGACACATTAGCCACATCGCAGTTGGACCAGCGATTGACGCCGTTGCGCAGATTTTTCTCCACCTTGGCATTCATGATCTCCATGGCAGCCAAAGGTGCGCCCAAAGTGGTAAGAATGTCGGCAATCGACTCGCTGCGCTTGATGTACGTCACATAGTTTGCGTTCCGTGTGGTGCTTTTCGGGGCAAAACCCATCTCCATCAACAGGTTTTCCAGCTCCCGGTGGACAAATACATGGGAAGTGACCAGTTCCATATGATAGCGCTTTTCCGGGTCCGTCACACTGCCGCCTGCCAGAAAAGCCCCTCGCAGAAACGAGCTGCGGCAGCACTCCTCCTCCAGCATCGCGTAATTGATGTGGTGGGACACGGAATTCTCCCGGGCGTAGCCGTAGGTGTCCAGAATGGTTTCCATGGACTCCGGCTTGGTCACCTCAAAGGTGAGTTTTCCGCCGCTGTTGAGATCCTCCGGGCTTTCGTCAAAGGTCACCCCGAAGGCTTTGCGGAACAGCCGGGGCAGACGCTGGGCAAACGCCACGCTCTGGGTGGAAATACGCACCCGTTCGGTGGTGAAGCTGTTGCAGAACAACAGCACGCCGTAGGCTTCCGCACAGGCACAGCAGGGGCGGCTCAGCTTTTCCCGGCACAGCTCCCCTTTTACTTCTGAAGCAAAAGACATGGGGTCTCTTCCTTTCTTATCGTTCTCTCTGGTAACGGGTGGTTCCCTGCTCCACCACACGCATGGAGTGATCCTCCATCAGCTTCATAATGGCCTTGGCCAGACGGTCCGAGTCATGTCGGGCCAGGCACTTATGGTTGGGGTCCACCACCGGCTGAAGCTCCACCTCCACCCCAAGGGCTTCGATGACTTCCCGATCCAGCCGGATGGGTTCGGAATTTTGCAGGGCGTAGATGGGCAGCAGATAGTCCGGCACCGGCTCGGAATTCACCAGACAGTAATCCACCAGCTTTCGTCCGCCGCTGTGGGCCATCAGTGCCTTCAGATGGTCGCCGGCAGTATAGCCCTCGGTCTCGCCGTCCTGTGTCATCACATTGCAGACATACACCCGAAGGGCATGGGACTCGGCAATGGCGTCCACAATGCCATCCACCAGCAAATTGGGAATAATGCTGGTGTAGAGACTGCCCGGCCCTAGCAGGATGAGGTCGGCTTTTCGGATGGCCTCCACCGCCTCGGCATTGACCTTGGGGGTTCTCGGCTCCAGCCGCACATGGGAGATACGGCAGTCCTGTGCCTTCTTGAAGGCGCAGATTTTGGACTCACCCACCACCTGCGTGCCATTTTCAAATTTAGCCACCAGCTGGATATCGTCACAGGTCACCGGCAGCACTCGGCCGGTGATGGCCAGAACCTTACTCATGCTGGCGACGGCTCCCTCAAAGGAACCCGTAATCCCCATCAGGGCCGCCAGAAACAGATTTCCGAAGCTCTGCCCCTTGAGGGTTCCCTCGGGGAAACGATAGTTGATGAGTTCATCCATCAGCGGCTCTGCATTGGCCAACGCCTGCATACAATGGCGCACATCTCCGGGAGGCGGCATTCCCAAATCCTCACGCAGCTTGCCGCTGCCGCCGCCGTCGTCTGCCATCGTCACAATCGCCGTCAGATTTTCCGTACAGCATTTCAGTCCACGCAGGGCGGTGGAAAGTCCCGTTCCACCGCCAATCGCCACAATATTGGGGCCGCTTGCTCTGGCAGATTTACGCTGTTTTTTCATAAAATCAAGCCCTCGTTACATCACGATGATACTCGCTGACCGCATAACCAGACGCTTTTAACCGTTTTACCATTTCACAGGCCACCGCCACAGAGCGGTGCCGTCCGCCGGTACAGCCAATGGCAACCGTCAGCACCTGTTTTCCTTCCTCGGCGTAGTGGGGCAGCAGAAAGGAGATCATATCCTCCAATTTATCCACAAAGCTATGGGTAATATCAAACTGCTCCAGATATTCCCGGACCGCCGGGTCCTTGCCGGTCTGCACGCGCAGCTCCGGAATATAGTAGGGATTGGGCAGGAAACGGGCATCCATGACCAGATCCGCTTCCAGCGGCAATCCGTACTTAAAGCCAAAACTCATCACATTGACCGCAATGCCGCCGTGGTTAGTGTCCGAACCGAACAGGTTTTCCAACACCAGCCGGAGCTGTCCGATGGAGGCAAAGGGAGTGGTGTCCAGCACATAGTCCGCCCGGGCCCGGATGGGCAGGAGCAGCTCCCGTTCCTGCTTGGCGGCATCCTCCAGAGAGCCGTCCTTGCCGGCCAGCGGATGCAGCCGCCGGGTTTCCTTATAACGGCGGATGATGGTGGGCAGGTCGGCCTCCAAGAAGATCAATTTGCAGGAACAGACCAGCTTCTTCACCTCATCCAGCGCATCCAGCAAGGACTGGGCGCTGTCACCGGAACGGGCATCACACACGATTGCCACCCGCTCATAGCGGCTGGTACAAAAGGCGGCAAACTGGGGCATAAATTCGGGTGGAATGTTATCCACCGTATAAAACCCGGTGTCCTCCAAGAACTTGGACGCCTGACTTTTTCCTGCTCCGGACAGGCCGGATATGATTAAAAGTTCCATCTCTATCTCTCCATCTCTCCTCAGCCCAGACGGCGGACTTCCATCTCCAGCGCAACGCCCGTCTGCTCCAGCACCACCTGATGGACATGCTCCGTCAATGCCAGCACATCGGCACAGGTGGCTCCGCCGCAGTTGATGACAAAGCCGGAATGCTTCTCACTGACCTGAGCGCCGCCCACGGTATAGCCCTTCAAACCGCACTGTTCGATGAGTGCGGCGGCAAATCCCTGCGCCGGACGCTTGAAGGTACTGCCTGCGCTGGGTTTATCCAGCGGCTGACGGCTGCGGCGCTTCTCAGCAAGCTCCGCCATGCGGCTGCGGATGGTCTCCTTGTCGCCCTTTTCCAAGTGGAACACCACGGAGGTGGCGAACTTATCCCCCTCGGAATAGGCGCTGTGGCGATAGGTCAGCTTCTGCTCTTCGCCTCGCAGCACGCCGCTTTCTCCGCTGAGGGTGAGATAGCGGCTTTCCACCGCCACATCCTTGATTTCTCCGCCGTAGGCTCCAGCATTCATGTAAATGCCGCCGCCCACCGTGCCGGGAATGCCGTGGGCAAATTCCAGACCGGTCAGTCCCTGCTCCATCGCAAAGGTGGCAAGCCGGGCCATAGAAACACCCACGCCGCAGGTGATTTCCTGCTCCCCGGTCCGCTCCAGCCGATTGAGGCCCTCGCAGGTGGCAATGACAAACACATCAATTGCTCCGTCAGCAGCCAAAATATTACTTCCGTTTCCCACCACATAGGGGGTGATATTCTGTTCATGCGCCGCCTGCAGGGCGAGCTTGAATTCTTCTTCTGTCTTTACAAAGGCCATCAGCGCAACCTCTCCGCCGATGCGGAAGGTGGTGTGACGGCTCATAGGCTCGTGCTCCAGCAATTTCAGATCGGGGCAACGCTCCAAAAGGCGCTTTTTCAGCATAGTCCATTCCATGGAGTACTCCTCCTATTTCATATAGTTACTCACAATAGAGTATACCACTCCTGTGAAAAAAATGGTACCCTGAAATCAAAAAGCACCCCCGTTTGCTTCTCTCGCAAACGGGGGTATCAGTTCTGTTACGGATTACATTTTTTACAAGGCTCATAGCCCTGAGCCATAAGGTCCTCCCGATTACCGGTGTACTCCTGCCGGTTTTCGTCCTTGATCTGATTGGCACTGCCGCAGCTCGGGCGGTGGAACTTATGGGTGTTGGTGTTCAGCACATAGTCCGCATCCACGGCAGGCTGAGCAGGCTCCTCCGAAACGGGCTGCTCCGCCGGTAACTCTACCAGCCGGCTTTCTCCGGTGGCGTAGTCAATTTCCACTCCGGGCTGATTATTGTATGCGTAGACGCAGAAGCAGACGCCGTCTCCCTCGTCCTCCACCGACCAGCCCTCCATCAGCACGCCGGACGCCACCAGATTCTCTCCCTCATAATAAGGGGTGACCCGATAAAGCACATGGTTGCCGG
>RCNI01000091.1_pt1 | contig 58514 bp, 48 predicted proteins | sample 2041151 | NCBI WGS metagenome assembly RCNI01 (sample SAMN09708214, study PRJNA481090) | feces metagenome | isolation source: feces | place: Antarctica: Albino Rookery
AGGGCTGCGACATGAGTTTTAAAGTTGGGAAAGGTGTATTCCATAATTTATATGTAGTTATTAGCTACTCAAATATATTAATTATTAATATATTATACAACCAGATCTATGTGTTTTAATATAAAGCAAGAGATTTTTCTCTGAAATTTATGTTTTTTCATCGACTCTCCCCGAACAGAGGGAAAATAAGCCAAAACAGCCCTTTGGAGCCCTGACAGCCATCGTCTGCAAAGACAGGGCACATCGGGGTTTATTTCGCCAAAACGGGCTGCAAAATCAAGGGTGGATTTGCGGATATTTTCGGGGTTGCCGGCCGGCGTCTTGTGGCTTATTCGGAGTGGGTATTGGGGGGTGTCCTTTGCGCTATGGTCGCCTAATAAGTTTTGCAACCAAAAGAGAAAATGACTGCGTCCATATCGTCATGGCGCAGCCCTTTCTTTTCTTCCCTTATTTTGACTTTACTTTAATCAACGTATATAGGAATATGGGAGTGAAGTAAAGGGGCTTTTATGGATTTTGATAAACTTCATATTCCAATGTTTATTGTCTATAATTATGTATCAGCAAAAGTCTGAGGCAGTGTAGCATCAAAATACCCTATTTTCGCTATCGCAATCATTGCCTTATTGCTAAGCTCTATTAAGTGTTGTTTCGTGTTTATTGTAATTTGTTGCAGATTTGAGTAGTAATTTCGCAGAACCTTTTTCTCGTAAATCCTTTTTTTCGGCTGTGTCGGTAGTTTTCGTTTCACATGTCCAGATTTGTAAAGGGAGGAGACTTGTTATGCAAATTTCTCCGATAAAAAATTTCGCCTACTATTGGGAAACGGAATATTATTTTGTAATGACACCTAATTTGCATAGCCAAAAGTTCAAGTAGTTCCTGCGCTTATTGAAACGTAAAAAAATAACTTCCTAAGATGAGGAGTGCATAAGGGAAAGGAATTACCGATGGGGAAACAGAAAAATGCCGATTTCATTATAACCATAAAGAAAGATCTTTCGTATTTTTTGTATTATAAATTCAAATAATATGGGACAAGTTAAGAAGATGTATATGGAAGTAGAAGAAAAACTTCATATAATCGATGATATAATAGGACTAATATCATCTGATATTTTTGATAACATGTATGATACTCAATTAATAAAAGAATTACATTTAATTAGAAATCATATATTTCACTTAAATGATCTAATGACAACTAAAGGAAATCACGGATGCCATCTATGATGACCAGACCCAAATCGGGTATCGTGTCGATCGCCTCTTCAACAATCAGCAGGCGCATTTTGGGGGTAAACTTGCGCAGGGACATCATCTTCAGATCCTCGAGCACCCTGTTCATCGGCAGACCCGCCAGACTCAAAATGCGCCACAGTACCTGCTGACAGTGGTGACATCCCTGCTCCGTGTCGATATACAGCACCTTCCGCTTGTACTTGTCGAAGAAATCGTAGCACTCGTTCACTATCGACTCGAACCTGCGGCAACGGATGGCTTCGGCCTTCTCGCGGGGAATCTGGTGGAACTGCAAGATACTGTACACCGAGTCGCGCGCGAGTTTGAATTTTTCCATGGCCTCCCTGACGGTGTAATATTCCTTTCCGCTCTCCTGTTCTGAGATCTTGGAAAGGTCGAAGTGGAACTTGGAGTAGAATATCTGCCCGTGTTCTTTCTTGGAGGGATGTTGTTGCGGTAAACGTGCGAACGGATGGCGACCCGTGTCATGCCATATTTCTCCTGAATATCTTCGGGCGTGTACCATTCCGTCAGGTCGGAGTCCACCTCGTATTTGGCGAAGGCGGCATCGATATGTTTCTTGCTGTAATAGTTGAACTGGCGGATTCTCACCTTAGAGACCTTGTGCTGCCGCGTGTAGGTCCATACCCATTTGGCATTGACCTTGTATTTTTCGGCAATCTCCTCGGCGGTGTAATATTCGGTGATGTCGAAGTCGTTCTTTGCCACCAGCCGTTCATAAGGTTTGCTTTTGAACTATGAACGGTTTTCCGCATACGGTCCGGAAGGCACATAAAAATAAAAGCCGCTGACATTCAGCGACTTTACTTTAGATGATTATGATTGGTAACGGTTATTTGCAAGCCGTCATTTGCCGATGCAGAATTTTCCGAAGATGTGGTTTAAGACCTCCTGCGAGAGGATTTCGCCGCGACCCGTGATCGTGCCGATGTAGCGGATCACCTGACGGATGTCCTCCGCCAAAAGATCTTCGGGTGTGCCGTCATCCAAACCTCGCAGGGCATCCTCCAACGCCTCGCCCGCCGCACTCAACGCCTCAACGTGGCGGCTGTGCGACACCACGACATCGCCCTGATACAAGGCATCGGTGTCGATCTGCGCACGCAATACGCGACACAATTCGTCAATACCCTCCCCTCGTTTCGCCGAAATGGCAATCACCCCCTCAGGAAGCACGGATTGGGGATAAAGGTCGCATTTATTGATCACGTCAATCAATTTCTGATCGTCGCGTAACGTAATATTTTCGAGTTCCGGATTTCGGGTGCCTGCCTCCGTCATGCGGATGACGATTTCGGCCTTCCCGATGCTTTTCATCGTGCGCTCGATGCCCATCTGCTCCAGGCGGTCGTCCGTCTGACGAATACCCGCCGTATCCAGAAAACGGAACACCACCCCGCCGATGTTGGCCTGCTCCTCGATCACATCGCGCGTCGTACCGGCAATATCCGACACCATCGCACGATCCTCGTTGAGCAATCGGTTCAAAAGGGTCGATTTACCCACGTTCGGCGCACCGACAATCGCCACGGGAACACCCTGCTTGATGGCGTTACCCAGCGAAAAAGATTGTTTCAGACGGTCGATTTCGGAGCGGATCTGCTCCATGATACTGCGCAAGTGACTACGGTCGGCAAATTCGACATCCTCTTCCGAAAAGTCGAGTTCCAATTCCAAGAGAGCCGTCAGATGCACCAATTCGTCACGCAGGGCATCCAATCGTGCGGAATATCCGCCTCGCATCTGGGTCGAAGCCATCGTATGGGCGGCACGCGACGAGGAGGCAATCAGATCGGCCACGGCCTCCGCCTGCGAAAGATCCATCTTGCCGTTCATGTAGGCGCGGATGGTAAATTCGCCCGGCTCGGCCATACGAGCCCCCGACTTCAGCAGCAAACGCAGGATCTCCGACACGACATATGACGACCCGTGACACGACACCTCGACGGAATCCTCACCCGTATAGGAATGCGGAGCGCGGAAAACCGTGGCAAGCACATCATCGACGACCCGTTCGCCGTCCATAATGCGGCCGTAGTGCACCGTGTAACCTTCGGCTGCGGCAAGCGGCCGCTTGCCGCGGAACACCCGATCGCACACGGCAAAAGTCTCCGATCCGCTGATGCGGATTACGGCAATGGCGCCACCCGCCGCCGTGGCAGGGGCGACGATCGTATCTCGGTTATCAACGGTCATATTCCAAACTTTATCGGATGCGCAGACGCTGTCCCGCACGCAGGGCACGCGGATTGCGAATCTTGTTCAATCTCATGAGTTGTTTCACGCTGACGTGATGACGGGCGGCAATACCGCCCAGCGTATCGCCACGTTTTACGCGATAGAAAGAAGCCGATCGGGCACTGCGCTCAAGTTTTTTCTTATCAATGTTCGAGGGGTTGATGTACTCCTTGAGATAGGTCGAATCCTTGGCAAAAATCTCTTTCTCATGCTCGATAAACTCGACGGCCTTGCGCTGCGGCACGACAAGCGTATAGGTCTTGTTCGTGGCAGGCACGATGTCCATCACATACTGCGGATTGAGCATACGCAGGGTTTCGATCGGAAGATCGATCGTCGAGGAGATCTGCCCGAAGTGCATCAGACGATTGATGTGGAGCGTATCGACGGCCAGAGGTACGGGCGGCTCGGTCACGTTGATGCCGTGCTGTGCGTGGTAGGCATAGGCATAGGACGCACCGATGAAGGCAGGTACATAGTCGCGCGTCTCGGCGGGCAGATAGGGATAAATGTCCCAGAAGGTACGGCTGCCGCTACCGGCACGGGCAAATGCCTTATTGACATTGCCGGGGCCGCAGTTGTAGGCGGCGATCGCCAGCGTCCAATCCTGATACATGTTGTAGAGATCCTTCAAAAAACGGCACGCGGCCTGCGAAGCGCGGATCGGGTCACGGCGTTCATCGACCATCGAATTGACCTCCAGACCATAACTGCGACCCGTCGTGGGCATGAACTGCCACAAACCCGATGCGCCCATACGCGAGAGTGCCGTGGGCATCAGAGCCGACTCGATGATCGACAACGAGCGCAACTCGACGGGAAGACCCGCACGCAGCAACTCCTGCTCGATGATCGGGAAGTAGTATTGCGAACGCCCCAGCACACGGCTGATCACGCCGTCGGGCGATGCGGTGTATTTGAGGATCGAACGGCGCACCAGATCGTTGAACGGCAGCGGAATGGGCGATGCCATGTCGTGCAGACGGCGCACATACAGCGAATCGTGGTCCGTACGGCAGACTTTCGTCGAATCGATGCGGACATATTCGCGGAAGAAGTTCTCGAAAGCATCCTGACGGTGTGCCTCACCCCATACGGCAGCCAGCGAATCGGTCTGCTCGGGCGTATAACCCAATTGCAAGTCGTTAAGGCGTACGGGAGGCTCTTCACGCACGGGCTCAGTCTCCTCGGGTTCGGGTTTGACCTGCTCGACGGGTTGGGGGGCAGGAGTTTCCGTCACGCTCTGTTCGGTTTTGGCCTTTTTGCGTTTCTTTTTGGGACGACGATCCAGATCAGCGGCGAAAATCGAAGTGGTCAGCAGAAGCGTCAGTGTTACGAAAAGGAGATGTTTCATCGTGGTGATTAAAAGTTTACTTTCAAATTAAAGCCGAAAACGGGCTGATGTGATTGTTTTTGGGGAATGTAATCGTAATTGACCATCGGTTCGATGCGCATCGAAAGATCGTCGGAAATATCGTAGTCCTTGAGGTGGGCATCGACATGGGCATCAATGATCTGAAGGACATACAGCGCACCCGACACGATGATACACAGATCGCGGTTGCGTCGGTAGTTGTTTCTCAGGTCGCGGATAAATTCGGGGCTGTAATGACCGCGAAATTCGTCCTGCGGGCCGTCGGGATATTTGTCGGGGTTGCGTTCGTAGTCCGCGAGGAAGTTATAGGCGCGTTTGAAACGCTTGTAACCGCGGTTGTTCCAGTCGATGCAATAAACCATCGTGGCAAAACCGCCCACCACAAACGGCACTTTCCAATAACTCTTGTTATAGATCTGACCGGCACCGGGGAAGATGCACGCCAGTGTGGTTGCTTTCTTCACGCGCGACACATCGTTCGTCTTGTAATTCACGGCAGCATCACCGATGAAGTAGATATACGAAGCGATCGCCGCGCCCAAAAAGATCTGACGGCGCGTGTTGCTGCGGATCATTTTGTGTTGCAGGGCATCGAGTTCGGGCGTACGATCGACAGTTGTCGCCGTATAGGCATCGAATGCACGGCGGAGCGGACGATAGGTTTTGTTTTCGTTGATGTAGAGCGCGAGCGACGTACCCACCAGACCGTACAGCAACGGAAGTTTCCAATACTGCTTGTTATAGATCTGTCCGTAGCCGGGCAGGATGGTGGACATCCAGCATACCTTCGACAGCGACATCGAGTCGCTCATGAACCACCCCTTGCGGCGGTGGGTCACGGAATCGTTTCCGCGCAGCGTGTCTCGCTTCGCTTCTTCGACGGCCTTACCCGTCAGCGAGTCGATCTTATCCGACGGCTTTGCCACCGAATCCGCCTTCACGCCCAGTGAATCGGCTCTCAGACGCGCCTGCACCAGCGAGTCGATCACCATGCGACGCCGCACCGAATCGGCACGGGTCTTCAGCGAATCCTGCATGAAGCGGTTCACCACCAGCGAATCGCGCATCAGTACCCGCTCGACCGAATCGCGGCGCATCCGCACGCTGTCGGGGCGTTCCACCATGCCTTTTTTCACCAGTTGGCGATTACCGCGGTGCAGATTCTGCGCCACCGTACTCCCCTCGACGGCAAAAGCGAGCAACAGGGAAAAAAGAACTATACGAAAAACTTTCATACGTGAAGTTTATCCTCTCGACGAGAATCGGTTGATGAACTGGTCAATGTCACGATCGTCCTTGAAGTTGATGACGATGCGTCCGCCGCCCTTCTTCGTGCGACGAATCGATATGTCCTGCGTGAAGAAGCGTTCGAGTTGCTCCGCCAGACGGGCGTAACTTTCGGGATACTCCTCCTCGGCGGCAGGTTCCACGCGGGGTTTCTCTTCGGTCAGTTGGCGTACGAGATCCTCGATCTGGCGTACCGACAACGCTTTCCCGATACATTTCTCCAACAGCGGGAGTTGTTTCTCGGCGGGAGCACCTGCCAGAGCCTTGGCGTGCCCCATCGAGATCACCCCCTCGCTGACAGCCGTCTGCACCTGTTCGGGAAGTTTCAGAAGACGCAGATAGTTCGATACCGACGAACGTTTCTTACCTAATTTCTCGGCCAGTGCGTCCTGTGTCAGGTGGCATTCGTCGATGAGGCGTTGCATGCTCCGGGCGACCTCGATCGCATTCAGATCCTGACGCTGAATGTTCTCCACGAGAGCCATCGTATGCACCTCGACGGGTTCGGCCTCGCGGATATAGGCCGGAATACGTTCCAAGCCTGCTTTACGGGCGGCACGCCAACGACGCTCGCCGCTGATGATGATATATTTGCCGTCGTTGTTCTTACGCACGGTCACGGGCTGGATCACTCCCATCTGACGAATTGATTCGCTCAATTCGCCGAGCGACGCCTCGTCGAACTGCTTACGCGGCTGCTCCGGGTTGGGAATGATGTCCACAAGGTCGATTTCGGCCATTCGGCTTGTCGGTTTGATTCGGATGTCCAAGTCATCCCCTCCGAAAATGGCATCCAATCCGCGCCCTAATCCCTTTTGTTTCATGTCTGAATAATTTATTTTGTTGCTTGTTTGTTTCTCTTCAAAAATTCGCGTGCCAGATTCAGGTAGTTCTCCGATCCGACGGCACCCGCATCATACAACATGACGGGAACTCCGTGCGAGGGGGCTTCTCCCAAACGGACATTTCGCTGAATAATTGTCTCGTAAGACATTTTCCCGAAATGCTCCCTGACTTCGCTCACCACCTGATTGTTGAGTCGGTTGCGCATGTACATCGTCAAAAGGAATCCCTCGATTTCGAGCGTGGGATTCAATCCGCTCTTAATCTTACGGATCGTCGCCAGAAGTTTCGACAGCCCCTCCAGTGCCAGATACTCGCACTGCACGGGGATCAGCACCGTGTCGGCGGCCGTCAGAATATTGACCGTCAGAAGACCGAGCGAGGGCGAGCAGTCGATGAAGATGTAGTCGTAGTTCTCGCGCACCGAATCGACGATCTGCTTGAAAATGCGGTGGGCATGCTCCAGTTTGGGCAGTTCGGCATCAGCCGCCACCAGATCAATGGACGAGGGCAACACCCACAGATTCTTGACCTCCTCACACGGGAGGATGACCTCGGAGGCTTGTTTTTCGCCTGCGATACACTCGTAGATGCCCTCTGAATTTATGTCGAATCCCAATCCCGAAGTGGCGTTCGCCTGCGGATCGGCATCGATCAGAAGGATCTTCTTGCCGAGTAATGCGAGCGATGCCGCCAGATTGATGGCAGTGGTCGTTTTACCCACTCCGCCCTTCTGATTGGCCAATGCAATTACCTTTGCCATGGTTGATACAGGTTTATAATCGGACAAAATTAATGATTTTCTATGAAAATCCCCAATCCCCCGCAAAAAATGCTTACCTTTGGAACACTTTTTAACGCAAACCAAACCGCACAAAGTCATGGAAGAAAGACTGAACCAACATTCGGAACAAAAACCCGCGAGGCCCGCCCGAGGTTTTCCCACTTTGGGAAATCTTTTAGCAATGTTCCTTTTGTGTGTCGGCGCACAATTCTTAACGGGAATCGTCTTTTCGTTTCCGGGCAAATCCATGCCCTCCGACACGGGTGTTTTCCTCAGTTACACGATCGCCATGACACTCTCCGTTTTCGCGGTGCTTTTCTACCGTTCGAGCCGGGGTGCGGAGGGGCGTTGGGCGAATTTTTCAACACGGGGATTCAGCCCCTTAAGGATCCTTCACGGATTCCTGACAGTTATTGCGTTAAGCATTGTCCTTGAACCGCTTACAATGATTCTTCCCGAAGTTCCCGTACCGATCACCGCTTCGTTTTGGGGCATCATGACCGTCGTGGTTGCCGCCCCGTTGTGCGAGGAAATTCTGTGTCGCGGAATCGTCCTCGGATCGGCCGTAAAAAGTCGCGGAGTGGTGTGGGCATGGGTCTTTTCGTCGCTCTTTTTCGGCGTCATCCACTTCCACCCCGCCGCCGTCATTTATGCCTCGCTGTCGGGTTTGGTGTTGGGTTATCTGGCACTGCGATCGGGATCGCTCCTTTCATCCGTTTTGCTCCACGCCGCCAACAATACGCTGAGTTTTATTCTGCTCGCCGCGGGACTTGAAAGCACCCCCTTGAGCAACCTCATTCCGAACTCCGTGCTCTACGGAATCCTCTATCTGGCAATGCTCGCACTCCTTGGTTGGGAGGGTCGGAAAATCGTTCTCTGGATCCGCAAAGCACACATTCGCCGTAAAAAAGGTATCGAAGCGTAATATTCGAGGAACAAAAGCGTTACTTTTCAAGTAAAATAACCTATCTTTGTCCTCTTGAATGATGAACACTCGCAACATACTCGCATTGCTCGCCGGTCTGCTCCTTCTGACCGGCTGTCGCGAACTGCCCGCATATTTCTCGCCGGACCGTACCGTGGCACGGGTCGGCAGTACCAAACTGCACCGCTCGGATCTGAAAAATGCCGTGCCACAAGGTGTGACGGGCGAGGACAGCATCGCGCTCACCAAAATCTACATCGACCGCTGGGTTCGCAAGCAGATCAAATTACAGGAAGCCGAAAAGGTCTTCGAGGCCTCGGTTGCCGACATCGACCGCAAGGTCGAGGAGTATCGGCAGACGCTTCTGATCCACCGTCTCGACGAACATCTGATCGACCGCGAACTCGACACGGTCTTCACCTCGGAACAAATCGCAGCCTACTACGATGTCCACAAGGGCGAATTTAAGTTGGATCGTCCGCTGGTCAAAGGCCGTATCGTCCGTTTCCAGACAGGTTACCGCCAAGCGTTGCAACTGCGCGCACTGATGCAGGGACATCGCGAGACCCAACAGCAGGATTTCACGGATATTTGCCTCAAAAACGATTTCGCCGTGACGGATTTCGGCGACAAATGGGTCGATTTCTCGGAGTTTCTGAGCCATCTGCCTTCGCTGCGTACCGAGAACTACGATTCGGTGCTGGGAACGACCGACGTGCAGGAGATGCACGACAGCCGTTCGCACTACTACTTCCAAATACACGACGTGCGTCGCGCGGGCGAGAGCATTCCTTTGGAACGAATCGCCCCCACCATCCGCCGCATCCTCTACAAACAGCGTCAGGAAGCGATCATCCACAAATTCGAAGAGCGGATCTACGAAGAAGCGGTACACATGAAACGTGTGGAATATAACGACGAAGAGTTCGCAAAAGCAGACTCCACAGCCGACAAGACAGAAAAATAAAAAACGAAAAACGAAGATATGTTTAAAAAAGTAATATTTGTGTTCCTGTGTATTGCCGCGGCAACGGGAACGATGGCACAGAAACGCACGGTCATGCTCGACAAAGTGGTGGCCGTGGTGGGCGGATCGTCGATCCTCTATTCGGATGTCAAACACTATGCCGACGAGATGGTCAGACAACGCCGTCAGGAGGGTTACACCTCCGACCGCGACCCGATGAACGAAGCATTGGAGGGACTCATGACCCGCAAACTGCTCTTCAATCAGGCACAGATCGACTCCGTGACAATCAACGACGGCGACATCGCCAACCGCGTCGAGGAACAACTCAGCACGATGATCGCCCAAGAGGGGTCGATTCCCGCTCTTGAGGCCAAGCACCACATGGCGGTCTTCAACATCCGCGAAAACATGCGCCGCCGTTACGAGGAACAGGCCTACGCCTCCTCGCTGCAACAGCAGGTCATCTCGCGTATTGCGATCATCCCCGGCGAGGTGGAACAGTTCTACAAATCAATCTCGAAGGACAGTCTGCCGATCATCCCCGAACAGTATGTCTATGCACAGATCACCAAGTTCCCCAAGTCGATCAAGGCGGCCAAACAACGTGCCACCGAGCGATTATTGGACATGCGTGAGCGCATCATCTCCGGCAAAACCAAGTTCGAAAGCCTTGCCCGCATGTATTCGCAGGATCCCGGCACGATGCTCCGCGGCGGTGAGATGGATCCCGCCCCGCTGAACATGCTCGACGACGGATTCTCCGCCGCATTGGAACACATGCGTCCGGGTCAGATTTCGGAGGTGGTCGAGTCGCAGTTCGGCTTCCACATCATCGAACTTCTGGACAAGCGCGGTGCTCTGTATCACTTCCGTCACATCCTGATCCGTCCCGACTATACACCCGACGAATTGTCGGAAATCACCCGCGAATTGGACAGCGTCCGCAACCTCATCCAATGCGACAGCGTTACCTTCGAGGAGGCTGCCCGCATGTTCTCCGACGATGCCTCGTCGAAGATGAACGGCGGTATCGTGTCGAACCACGACCTTTTGGAGCGTCAGTATGCCTTCGATGCCAAACTTACGGTGACGAAGTTTCTGAAGGAGGATTTCCGTTATGCACAGGACGACTACAACGCCCTGCGCATGTTGAAGGTCGGCGAAATTTCGCCCGCGTTCCTGACGGAAGATCTGATGGGCAACCAACTCGGCAAGATCGTCAAGTTGGTCGAAGTGATCCCCACGCACACCGCCTCTCTGAATGAAGACTACCTGCGTCTGGAAGAACTCGCCCTGCAAAAGAAACAAACCGATGCCTTCGAGGAGTGGCTCTCGAAGAAAATCGACCAGATGTATGTCTTCATTGATCCCGAATTTCGCAACGGCGAATTTGAGAACAAACACTGGGTAAAATAACGGATTCATGCGGAACTATTTCTCGATAACGGTTGCACTGGTTTTGGCGTTGGTCGCAGGTTCGTTGTTTGCCGGTGGCATCCCCGCCCGATACCCTGCTCCACCCGAAAAAGCCTCCCCTTCAAAAACCCGTTCCAAGGACGAAAAGCGCAAAATCGACCTCAAATGGGACGAGGCAGGCCCGCTGCATCCGGGCGATTCGGCGATTTTTCTGGTGGGCAACTTCGCCGCACAGCACAACGGCGCAGTCATCACATGCGACAGTGCCGTGCGTTATTCGGATCGTCACTTCGAATTTTTCGGCAACGTGCTGATCAATCAGAACACCACCTATATTTATGGTGATCGTGCCGAATACGACGGCAACGAGAACGAAGCAAGAATCTATTCCGATCTGATCAAGGTGGTCGATGGCGATGCCACGCTCTACACCTACGAATTTACCTACAACACGCTCGACAACATCGGCGAATTTTCCGGCGGCGGTATCCTCACCAACCGCGACAACCGTCTGGAGTCGAACCGCGGTTACTACTACGGCGACAGGAAGGAACTCATCGCGGTGGATCAGGTCGAGATGCGCAACGAGGATTACGAATTGCGCGGAGATTCGGTCGTGTATAACATGGCAACCGACAACGCCTATTTCTTCGACCGGACGAACATTTGGAACCATAAGGGCGACTACCTCTATGCCGACCGCGGCGAATATCAGAAGAACGATTCGCTCTATATCATCACGCGCAACGGTTATGTGCTGACCGAGAAGCAGGAGATGTGGAGCGACACGATCAACTACTTCAGCAAGGACGAGCACATCGTCCTGCGCCACGACATCCAGATCGACGATTCGGAACATAAGGCACTGGCATTCGGCGATTACGGCGAATACTGGAAACATCCGGGCAACATTCTGCTCACACGCCGCCCCTCTGCCATAAGTTACGATCTGAAACAGACTTCCGACACGGTATTCATGTCGGCCGACACGATTTTCCTCCAGACGATCTGCTACGCCGAGGAGCGTGCCCGCGCCAAAGCCGACTCCCTCGCCGCCATTGCACGCGAGGAGCAACGCCGTGCCGATTCCGTCGCCTCCAAGATGGGTCAGAAGAGCGGGGATTTGAAGGACAAGGCCGCAAAGATCAACTCCACGACCGACAAACAAGCCCCGTTCCGCACGGGTGACATGGCTGATATGACAGCCGAAACCTCCACCGCCAAGAGCGATTCGATTCAAAGCGACCCGCACCGCACCGCAGATTCGACGGCCGTAATGCCCGCCGACTCCACCGCCGATTCCCTGAAGCAGGATTCGCTCCAAAACGATTCGCTGGCCGCCGACACCCTCACCGCCAAGGAGAAAAAGGCGCAGATGAAGGCAAAACTCAAGGCCGAACTCGAAAAGAAACGAGCCGAACGCCGTCACCTGAAAGATTCGTTGCGCCGTCAGAAACTCGACACGCTGATTGCCCGGCGTAAGGCCAAGAATAAGATCCTGCTGGACAAGGAGCGCGAACGCGAGGAGCGCATCCTCGAAAAACGCCGCAAGCGCGTGGCCGAGAAATTGCGCAAGCGCAAGGAACGCGCCGAACGCAAGGGTCGCACCTTCCGTCTGATTGATCCCGCCCTTTTGGCGCAGATGGATTCACTGCGTACGCTTTATGAAAAGGATCTGAGCGATTCGCTGATCCGACGCCTGTCGGATTCGATCCTCAAGGAGGGCGAATTTGCCCCCGCCGTGCAGGATTCGCTGCAAGACACCCTGAAGGAGGATTCGTTATACAGACTGATGAAAGCCTATCGCAACGTGAAGATCTTCCGTCGCGATTTTCAGGCCGTGTGCGATTCGACCATCACTTCGAGTGTCGATTCGATCATTCATTTCTACATCCGTCCCGTACTGTGGAACGGACAGAATCAGATTACGTCCGAAGTGATCGACGTCTATACCCGGAATCAGAAACTGGAACGCGCCGAATTTACCGGATCGCCCCTTTCCGCATCGCAACTCGATACCGTTCACTACAACCAGATCAAGGGCAAAACGATGACTTCGTATTTCCGCGACAACGAGGTTTATCGCAACGACGTGAACGGCAATGTACAGACGATCTACTTCATGCAGGACGGCGAGCCGCCCGTTGTGACGGGTATGGCCTTCATCGAGAGCGGCGACGCTTCGTTCCACATCGAAGACAAGCAGGTGGTGCGCATCGTATATCGCACCAACCCCACCTTCCCGATCTATCCCATCGAGCAGGTGCCCGAAACGCAGTCTCTCTATCTCGACGGCTTCAAGTGGGAGGCCGACCGACGTCCCACCCGCGATTCGATCTTCAACCACACGCTGCGCCGCTCGTTGCGGGATCGCAAACAACGCGAGCCCCACCCCTCGTTCCCCATCAAGGAGCGTGTCGAGCGCGACAAGGTTCGTTTCAACGAGTTGTTCAACTGGATCGACCGAAACGATCATGTAGATCCGCTGACCGAAGAGTGGATGCGCGAATTGGGTTACGAAGTCGGGCAACCGCGCAAGACCGAACCCAAACTCTGATGACACAAAAAAACCGATGTTCTTTCGAGCATCGGTTTTTTTTTAAGACATACCTATAAATAGAAGAGGTCGGTTCCTATTCGGGAACCGACCTCTTCTATTTAAGAACGAGTGCTAAATTATTTAGCCTTCTCGCACTCTTTCTCGCAATCGGCAGCGGCATTCTCGCACTTCTTCTCGCATGCTTTCTCGCACTCGCCGGCCTTCTCGCACTCCTTCTCACACTCCTTCTCACACTCAGCCTTCTGCTCGCAGCAATCGGCAGCAGCCTCAACCTTGGTTTCCTCGGCAGCAGCCTCGGCAGGTTTCGTAGTATTACCACCGCAGCTTACAAATGCAACAGCCGCCAAAACGACAACAAAAGAATAAATCTTTTTCATGACTAAAAATTTTTAATTGTTATAATAAGGTTAATAAATCCTTTCCAGACGATTTCATCAGCGCAACAAGTCATTGACCGACAGCACCTCCGTTTTGGTAAATGCCTTGGGGAATACCCCGATGATGCGCCCCATGAGGATAATCGCCTCTTCGCGGGTCAGACAATTGCCTGCGGTAACCTTGAAGTAGGGGTTGTCGTAAACCATATAGACGGGGATATCCGAAAAACTTTTCTTGCAAAGTTCGGCGGCGGCAGCGGCTTCCTGACGCGCATTTTGTCCGTTACCGAAGAATACGCACACGCGATAACCGTTAAAACGGTTTTTATGTTGTTGCAGGCGGACGGCCGATGCAACAGCCGAAGCGGCTTCGGGTGCTTCCCGAACCGTGATGCGGGCTTCGTTGCCGACCGTACGTCCTTCGGTCGAAAGACGAGGCACACGCAGACGAGCCTTGAACTGCTCCAAAGACTGTGCGTGAGCGGGTAAAGCCGCCGCCCCAAGGATCAGAACCGAGAACAATCGGAAGAGAATTTTACGCATCATAATTCAGGTTTCTTCATTTCAGTGATCGAACGCCCAAATATATTCAAAATTTTTGACAATGGTATCATTTGATCCGACTTTTCTACACGAAAAATACCGGCACGCCCCCGAATGTGGTAATTTACGGTGATTTTGCCGAAATCCTGACGGCGCACCTTCCTCAAAACGGCATAGAAGGCCAGCGGATCGGAAACCTGAAGCCGCCATTGGGTGTCGATCGAACCGATGGTTCGGCGCGGAACCTTCACCTCTTCGGCCAGCGTTACGGTCATGAGCAGCCGACCGCTGTGGCTGATCTCAAATTCGGCCTCCTTCAGCAGCAGGTTTTTGCCCGTCAGGTTCTTCACCCGAAAACGCACATCAACCGACGAAAGGCTGTGAGGTTCCACACGTTCCACCGCCTCGATGCCGATCTTCTCGCGCGCCTTGCGCGCCATTTTCCGACACGACGACAGCGAACAGACCGTCGCGAGGATCAGCATAAAAAGCAGCAGCCGTTTCATCGTTCACCCACATAAATTTGCGCAATGCCGAAACTCTGGCTGTGTGCCTTGCAATTCTTGAATCCGCAACGGGTCATGAGTTCCACGAAGTCCTTCGGTGCGGGAAATTCCCCGACCGATTCGGGCAGATATTCGTATGCCCGTTTGTCGTGCGACACCGCACCGCCGATGCGCGGCAGAATGCGGTAGGTGTAAAATTCGTAGAGTTTGCGGAAAATCGGATTTTTCGGACGCGAAAATTCGAGGATCACCACCTTGCCACCGACCCGCACGGTGCGGGCAAGTTCCCTGAGGCCTGCCTCCAGATCGCCGAAGTTGCGCACGCCGAAGGCCACCGTGGCCACATCGACCGAAGCGTTCTCCAGACGCAGATGCTCGCCGTCACCCTGTTCCAGCGTGATGCGGGCATCCAGACCGCGTGCCACCACCTTACGGCGTGCCACCTCCAGCATCCCTTCCGAAAGATCCACACCACACACTTTCACATCGGGAATCCGACGTGCCATCTCGATGGCCAAATCGCCCGTCCCCGTTGCCACATCGAGAATGTGGTGAGGCAACTGACGGCGCACGATGCGCACCACGCGGCGACGCCAGATGCGGTCGATGTTCATCGACAGCGTGTGGTTCAACATATCGTAGTGCGGAGCAATGTGATCGAACATCGTGCGCACCTCGCTTTTCTTGGACTGATCCGTGTTGTAAGGCTTTACCATTATTCGTATTTTATTGTTTCTTCGGGTTTTATGGTCGAAATGATCGAGGCGGGCAACAAGAGCAACACCACGATCGAAAGCATGAATCCGACATTGAGCGACACCCACCACCACCAATCGAGCGAGACGGGCACCTCGGAGAGCAAATACCCCTCCGGCGAGAGTTTCACAAGGTGCAGCCCCCGCTGCAAAAGCGCAAGACCCACACCCACGAAGTTACCGATCAGGAGTCCCTTCACGGCAATAAACGCCGCGCGGTAAAGGAAAATTGTACGCAGTGCCCCGTTGCGCATGCCCATCGCTTTCAGAAGACCGATCATCGGCGTGCGTTCCAACACCAGCACCAGCAGTGCCACTGCCATGTTGAAGAACGACACGACGAGCATGATCACCAGAATCACCGTCGAATTTACATCGTGCGCCTTCAGCCAGTCGAAGACATTCGGGTAATTCTCATAGACATCAACGGCTTGCAGATTGATCAGTTCATCGCTTTCGGCATAGAGCAACGCCTCATTTACGGCATCGGCATATTGCGGCGAGGAAGACACCTCATCGACATATACGTCATATCCGCTGATCTCGTCCGAAGGTAAATCACGAAGACGTTGCACATTGCGCATATCGGTAAAAATCAATGCCGTATCCATATCATCCATACCCGACGAATAGATGCCCGACACCTTGAACCGGTCACGACGCGGCGTATCGTCCCGATCCACGAACAGCATCTCGATCCGATCCCCCACGCCCAGACGCAGGCGGTCGGCCAGAGCGGACGAAACCAGAATATCCTTCGTGCGCATCGCTCCTCCGATTGCGGGAAGTTCGCCTGCGATGAGCCACTCTCCGAAAAGCGATTGGTTGCAGGTCGAATCAATCCCTTTGAGCAGGACACCCTCCACCTCATCGTCCGTGCGGACGATGCCTTCCTTCAGGACAAACGGCGAGAGCGACTCGAAACGTGGTGTCGCGCGAAGCAGTTGTTCCAGATCGTCACTGCGCAAAATCGTATAATCCTTTCCGCGGATATTTTGCAGGGTGACATGCGCCGAGAAAAGGGTCATTTTGTGCGCAATCTCGTGTTTGAATCCGTAGATCACCGCCAGCGAAAGAATCATCACCGCCATGCTCAGTGCCACCGACACGACGGCAATACGCTCCATGACACCCGACTTGCGTCCGGCATCGGAACGGATGATGCGCTGTGCTATGAAAAACGAAAGATTCACAAATATGGATTTTGCACGAAATTTATGCAAAGTAACACAATAATTTCGTATTTTTGTCCAAAGAACCTATAACAATTATGAAAAAACAAGCACTTATCACGGGAGCGACATCGGGTATCGGTCGCGCAACGGCCATCAGACTGGCCTCTGAAGGATACGACATCATCGCCACGGGACGCCGCGCGGAGCGTCTCGAGCACCTCAAGGCCGAAATCGAACAGCAGGGGCGGAAATGCACGGTTCTGTGCTTCGACGTACGCAGCGAGGAGGAGGTCAAACAATTCCTATCCCCTCTCGAAGATATTGACATTCTGGTCAATAACGCAGGTCTGGCAGCCGGTCTGGAACATATCGACGAAGGCGACACGCGCGATTGGGATGCCATGATCGACACCAACGTGAAGGGGCTTCTGTACGTGACGCGCACCATCCTGCCGAAAATGCACGAGGGCGGTCATGTCTTCAACCTCGGTTCGATCGCAGGTACGGAGGCCTACGAGAACGGTGCCGTTTACTGCGCCTCGAAACATGCCGTACACGCCATCTCGCAGTCGATGCGTGCCGATCTGTTGAAACGCGGCATCAAGGTGACGGAAATCCGTCCCGGAATGGTCGAGACCGAGTTCTCGGAGGTACGCTTCCACGGCGACAAGGAGCGTGCCGACCACGTTTACGACGGCGTAGAGCCGCTGACGGGCGACGACATCGCCGAGGCCATTGCTTGGGCTGCCAAACTCCCCCGCCACATGAACGTGAACGACATGGTGCTGATGCCCGCCCAGCAGGCCGGAGCATTCTACACCTGCCGCCGCAAATAATCGGGAAAAACTTTCCGAAGCCAAGGAACACACCAAAAACGGGGATTATGCGTTTATCTGTATTCGGATAACCCCGTTTGTTCTCTGACTAAAACGAATAATTATGACACTTACTTTGATTCCATTCCTTCAAGCCGGGTATTACTACGCAGAACCCGCCCGCGAAGGATTCTCGTTTTCGGCCGCACAAGGCGGTATGTTTCTTCTGATCATCGCGATCGGTATTGCGGGTTATGTCGTGCAGGCGCGTCTGCAATCGGTATTCCGCAAATATTCGCAGGTGCAGTTCCCCGGCGGACTGACCGGTGCGGAGGTTGCCGAGAAGATGTTGCGCGACAACAACATCCGCGACGTACGTGTGACGCACGTCGCGGGACATTTGACCGACCACTTCAACCCGCAGACGATGACCGTCAATCTGAGCGATTCGGTCTATTCGTCAAATAGCGTTGCCGCCGCAGCCGTTGCCGCCCACGAATGCGGCCACGCCGTACAGCATGCCCGCGACTATGCACCCCTCACGCTGCGTTCTCAGTTGGTGCCCGTCGTGCAGTTCGCCTCAACGACCGCCACTTGGGTCATTCTGATCGGCCTTGTCCTGTTGGCCACCACACGCAACGAAATGGTGTGCTGGATCGGTGTGGGTATGATCAGTATGTCCGCCCTGTTTTCGATCATCACGCTCCCCGTCGAATACAACGCCTCGCAACGCGCTCTGTCATGGCTCAAGGAGAGCCGCACGATGCAGGGTGTGGAACTTGAGCAGGCCGAAGAAGCCCTGACGTGGGCTGCCCGCACCTACTTGGTTGCCGCTTTAAGTGCCATTGCCTCGGTACTCTACTACGTATTCCTAATTCTCGGACGACGAGACGAATAATGACTCCATCCAATAAAGATTACTCCCCGAAGGGACGTCTTGCCGCGGTGGCTTTGGTCGCCGTGCTGATTCTCGGAAGTTTCATCCCGCCCGTAACACTGGGCGGGGTGGAACTGCGCCGTGCAAACATCCTTTCGGAACTCCTTACCTTCGACGATCTCACGGAAGAGACACGGGAAGAGGCGGAACTCTTCAACGAGGAAGATTTCAAGATCGACCTTGAGGAGGTCTCCAAAAAAATCGAAGAAGAGGTCGAAGAGACCCCCGCAGAGGATCTGGTGACGGTTTTCCGCTGGCAGGCCGACCCCTCCTTCCAACCCGAACGCACGCTTCCCCGCCTTAAAGAATTTAAGACGGAACATACGCCGACCCCCATCGAGGATTTCAGTGCGGATCACCGCATGGAGGCGTTCTACGATACGCTGCTCCATGCCCGCCGTCCCGTGCGCATTGCCGTTTTAGGCGATTCGTTCATCGAAGGCGACATCCTGACGTGCGACCTTCGCGAACGCCTTCAAGGAGAATACGGCGGCGGCGGTACGGGATTTGCCCCGTTCTCCTCGCCCCTCACCTCGTTCCGCCGCACGATCAGAACACGGTCGAACGGCTGGTCGGCACACAACATCATGCAATACCAAAAGACCCCCGAAAACCTGCGCGATCATTTCTTCGTGTCGGGATGGGTCTGCAAACCCGATGTCGATGCCTCGACACGCTGGGAAATGACCTCCATCAAACGACATCTCGACGCCTGCAACACGGCAAGGATTTATTTCAAATCGCGCAACAACACCCGCGTCTGCCTTACGCTTAACGACACCCTCCACCACATCGTAGAGGTCGAGGGGGATGATGCCGTACGCGAAATCGAGGTCTCTTCGCCCCGCATCGCCTCGCTCGCGGTAAGTTTGGACGGCGGACACGAAGGGTTCATCGGTTACGGTGCCGTATTCGAGAATCAGGGGGTCGTGGTGGACAACTACTCGGTACGCAGCAACAACGGACACGCCATGTTCCGCACCAATCCCGCAGTCAATGCACAGATCAACGCCTTTGCGCCGTATGATCTGGTCATCCTGCAATACGGACTGAACATCATGCAGCAGGGCGTGCATTCCTATACGAATTACGCCGCACAGATCGAAAAAATGGTGGCTTATGTGCGCAAATGTTTCCCGCAGGCCGCCATACTCGTGATGGGGGTAAGCGACCGCTCGGTGAAGGGTGCCGACGGCTACGAACCGATGGATGCCATCCCTTCGATGCTGAAGCACCAGCGACAGGCCGCCCAAAATACGGGTGCAGCCTTCTGGCCGACCGCCACCGCCATGCGCGAAAAGGGCGGCATGGCACGATTCGTTGCCAACGGATGGGCAGGAAAGGACTTCACCCACATCAACTTTGCGGGCGGCCGTCAGGTGGCACTCAGTCTGGCCGATGCACTCGACGAGGGAGTAAACGCCACCTACGAACGCATCTTTGTGGAACGCCGGCGTGAACGCACCCGACAGATGCGCATCGACTCGCTCGAAAACAAGATCCCGCAAGGGGAAATCACCCTGCCCGACCTCAGAACCTCTCTCAAGCAATAACGAACGAAGTGGAATTTCTTACAGATAAACTCGGCACGCTGTTCGCCTACGATGCACAATCGCCTCTGATCTTCAGCAGCGGGTTGTTCCTGTTTCTGTTTACGGGGTTCTATCTCTTTTACGGGACGCTCCGTCGCCGTCCGACGTTGCGCATCCTCTATGTCATTCTGTTTTCGCTCTACTTCTACTACAAGTCGAGCGGAATCTATTTCCTGCTGTTGGTCTTTGCCGCAACGAGCGATTTTCTGATCGCGCAGGCCATCGGACGCTCCTCCTCGAAACGATTGAGGCAACTGCTCGTCGCGTTGAGTGTCGTGGTGAATCTCGGAATGCTCGGCTATTTCAAGTACACGAACTTTCTGATCGACATCTCGAACCATCTGTTCGGTGAGGGATTTCTCGAATTTCAAAATATTTTCCTTCCCGTCGGCATCTCGTTCTTCGTGTTCCAGTCGATGAGTTACACGATCGACATCTACCGCCGACAATTGCGCCCGCTGGACAATTGGTGCGACTATCTGTTCTACCTGTCGTTCTTCCCGCAATTGGTGGCGGGTCCCATTGTCCGCGCCCGCGACTTCATCCCGCAGATCCGCAAAGAACCGCTCGTCACGCGCGAAATGTTCGGCATGGCTTTGTTTCTGATCCTGACGGGACTTTTCAAAAAAGCCGTCATCTCGGACTATATCTCGCTGAACTTCGTCGATCGCATCTTCGACGACCCGTTGCACTACTCCGGATTCGAGTGTCTGACGGGTATTTACGGCTACGCCCTGCAAATCTACTGTGACTTTTCGGGCTACTCCGACATGGCGATCGGCATTGCCCTTCTGCTCGGTTTCCGCTTTCCCGAAAACTTCAATGCCCCCTACAAATCGGCGACCATCACCGAATTTTGGCACCGGTGGCACATCTCGCTTTCGACATGGTTGCGCGACTACCTATATATATCGTTGGGCGGCAACCGCAAAGGCCGTCGCCGCCAATACCTCAACCTGCTCGTCACAATGGTTTTGGGCGGATTATGGCACGGTGCCGCCATCCGATTCGTGTTGTGGGGTGCGCTGCACGGCGTGGCTATTGCCCTGCACAAGGCATGGATGGGATTCCGGCGGGAGTCGAAAGCCGAAGGACGACAAATGCACTGGTGGAACCGCATCTTCGGCGTGGTTCTGACGTTCCACATCGTCTGCTTGGGGTGGCTGCTGTTCCGCGCCGAGGACATGCAGACCGTATCGCTCATGTTGCATCAGATCTTCCATGAGTTCAATGCCGAGATGATTCCGCAAGTCATTGAAGGATACAAATTTGTCTTCATACTGATCGGTGGCGGATACCTGCTCCACTTCCTGCCGAAATGGTGCAACCGCTTCGCACAACACCTCGTCACATGGGCTCCGCTCATGTTGCAGGTAATGATGGTGGCCGTGATGATCTGGTGCGTCATGCAGATCAAATCAAGCGACATCCAACCCTTTATCTATTTCCAATTCTAAACAACAACAAAATGTACGATTTCGACCACGACCTGTTTCTCGCGCTGAACTTCGACGGCGGCGCAACGGGAGATGCTCTGATGAATGCCGTTTCGGGAACCCCCATGTGGATTCCGCTCTACATGTTGATCTTCTGGCTGATCTATCGCCGCGACGGCTGGAAAGGCCTCGTGCTTTTCCTTGTTTTGATGGTCGGCGCGATCGCCCTCGCAGATATGATTTCGGGCATCTTCAAGCACAACGGCCTTTTAGGCGACCTCCTGCCCCGGTTCGAACCACGCTGGAGACCCATGTTCACCCCCTCGCTCGAAGATCTGGCCATTGCGCCAGATTCGCTCTATAAGTTGCGCCAGATGACGCCCGACGAGTTGCAGGCCGCAGGTATCGTCCGCGATTGGGCGGTTCACGTTCCCGTCGAAGCCGTCAGCGGGAAATACGGCACGGTATCGGCACACGCATCGACCATTCTGGCTCTGGCCGTATTGTCGTGTGCGGCCATCAAACGCAAGTGGTTCAACTACCTGATGGTATTTTCGACCCTGCTCATCTGCTACTCAAGAATCTATCTCGGAAAACATTTCCCGATGGATCTCGTATGGGGATCTCTGGTCGGTTTATCGACCGGTTATCTCGCATGGTTGATCTACAAAAAGGTGATCCTGAGAGAAAAACAAGAATAAGAGGGCGGGTATTCTTAAAATTCGTTAGAAATTATTAACTTTGCACTCTGAAAACAAGTCGAATACTAAAAATACACATCATATGGCAATGGAACTCAGCGAACAGGAACAACTTCGCAGAAATTCACTCAAGGCTCTTCGCGATCTGGGCATCAATCCCTATCCGGCCGAGCGTTACGATGTAACGGCCACGGCTCGCGAAATCAGCGAAAACTTCTCCGAAGAGAAGAATAACTATCAGCAGGTACGCATCGCAGGCCGCATCATGTCGCGCCGCATCATGGGTTCGGCCTCGTTCTTCGAGTTGCAGGATCACACGGGTCGCATTCAGGTCTATATCCGTCGTGACGACATCTGCCCCGAAGGCGATCCCACGCTCTACAACACCGTATTCAAGAAACTGCTGGACATCGGCGACTTCATCGGTGTCGAGGGTTTCGCATTCCTCACGAAAACCGGCGAACTGTCGGTTCATTGCCAAAAATTCACCGTCATCTCCAAGTCGATCCGCCCGCTGCCGATCGTCAAGGAAAAAGACGGTCAGACATTCGACGCATTCACCGATCCGGAAGTACGCTATCGTCAGCGTTACGTCGATCTGGCGGTAAATCCCCAAGTCCGCGATGTATTCGTAAAGCGCGCCAAAATCATGCAGACGATGCGTCAGTTCTTCAACGAACGCGGTTATCTGGAGGTCGAGACCCCGATCCTCCAGCCCATTCCCGGCGGTGCCGCCGCCCGTCCGTTCGTCACCCACCACAATGCACTCGACATCGACCAGTATCTGCGTATCGCCAGCGAGTTGTACCTCAAGAAACTGATCGTCGGTGGTTTTGACGGTGTTTACGAGTTCGGCAAGAACTTCCGCAACGAAGGTATGGACCGCACGCACAACCCCGAATTTACCGTCATGGAGATCTACGTTGCCTACAAGGACTACATCTGGATGATGGAATTTACGGAGCAGATGATCGAGAAGGTATGCTTGGAGGTAAACAACACCACCGAAATCACGCTCGACGGCAAACAGATTTCGTTCAAGGCACCGTTCCGCCGCCTGTCGATGACCGACGCCATCCGCGAGAAGACGGGTTACGACATTACGGGGCAGAGCGAAGAGCAATTGCGTGAGGCCTGCAAGCGTCTGAATGTCGAGATCGACGAGACGATGGGCAAGGGTAAGTTGATCGACGCCATCTTCGGTCAGTACTGCGAGGAGGAGCTGATTCAGCCTACGTTCGTCACGGACTACCCCATCGAGATGTCGCCCCTGTGCAAGCGTCACCGCAACAACCCCGACCTCACGGAGCGTTTCGAGTTGTTCGTAAACGGCAAGGAGTTGTGTAACGCCTACTCCGAATTGAACGACCCGATTGATCAGTTGGAGCGTTTCCAAGATCAGTTGCGTCTGTCGGAGAAGGGCGATGACGAGGCCATGTTCATCGACATGGACTTTGTCCGCGCTTTGGAGTACGGCATGCCCTCCTGTTCGGGTATGGGTATCGGCATTGACCGTCTGGCCATGTTCATGACCAACCAGCCCTCGATTCAGGACGTGCTGTTCTTCCCGCAGATGCGTCCCGAAAAGAAAGTCGTCGCCGATCCCGTGGAGAAATACACCGCAATCGGGGTTCCCGAAGAGTGGGTTCCCGTCATCCAGAAGATGGGTTACATCACGGTCGATTCGCTGAAAAAACTCTCCGCAGGCAAATTCTTCAACGACCTGTGCGGCTTCAACAAGAAGAACAAATTAGGTCTGAAGGCACCCTCGATGGAGTTGGTCAAAACATGGTGCGAAGAATAAGAGAATTATAAGATTGAACACATTTTAATAAGTTAAGGTTATGAGAAAGAAAATTGTAGCAGGTAACTGGAAAATGAACACCCTGCCTCAGGAAGGTGCCGAGTTGGCAAAGAACGTAGTTGCAAATCGTGGCGAGGTATGCTCGTGCGTAAACTTCATCGTCTGCCCCCCGTTCACCCACCTGTCGATGGTCGCTGCCGAGTTGAAGGGTTCCGATGTTGAACTCGGTGCTCAGAACTGCGCAGCAGAGGAGAAAGGTGCTTACACCGGTGAGATCTCGGCTCAGATGATTGCCGCTCTCGGTTGCAAATATGTAATTCTGGGTCACTCGGAGCGTCGTCAGTACTACGGCGAGACTTCGGAGACTTTGAACAAGAAAATGGCTCAGGCTTATGCCAACAACCTGACCCCGATCTACTGCGTAGGTGAGAACCTTCAAGAGCGCGAGGCCGGCGAACACTTCAACGTCGTAAAAAAACAACTCGAAGAGGTGATCTTCAACCTCTCTGAGGAGCAGTTCAAGAACCTGATCGTTGCTTACGAACCCGTATGGGCAATCGGTACCGGCAAGACCGCTACGGCAGATCAGGCTCAGGAGATCCACGCATTCATCCGCAAGACCCTCCGCGAGAAGTTCGGTGTCGCCGCCGATGATTGCGCCATCCTCTACGGCGGTTCGTGCAAACCCGCAAACGCGGCCGAAATCTTCGCAAAAGAAGATGTTGATGGTGGTCTGATCGGTGGTGCCGCTTTGAAGGCAGCCGATTTTCTGGCTATTGGCAAAGGCTTTGCAAAATAATTCGGAAATACATCCGAAAAGCAAAGGTCGAACTTATGGTTCGACCTTTTTTTATGCAGTAAGGGGACGGATGTTCCATGAACATACCCGATCTTATCCGAAACAAAACGGGGAACTCTTTAAAAGGGTGTTCACGATGTTCATAACCGGGGAAGTTATCAACACAATTATCAACAAAATTGTTTATAACTTTTTCAAATATCTAATTATCAATACGTTTCTAATTTGAGCCGAAAATCCTCCCCCCCCTCTGCAAACGAGGACAAGGGTGCAGTCCGAATTGAAGGGTATCGGAGAAAAAGACACGGGAAAGAAAACAGAAAAAGCGGGTAAAAGGGGAAAGGGCGGAATCGCGTACAAGCGAAGGGAAGCGAATGATAAAGTAAAAAAAGGACGCGACAGAGAACGGAGAGCATACGGAAATGACGGATGAGAGTCGAGCCGATGGAGAGAACAAGGCTCGAAGAGAAACAGAACGAAAAGACAGAAGGACGAAAGCAGAAAAAGGGGAAAGGATGGGAAAAGCGATAGGATACGACAAGCAGAGAGAAAAAAGCCACAATCAGTCGCCGCAGAAAACCTCTAAAAAGTAATGGCGCAAACCGTCGCCGCCCGCAAAAAAATATCCGACACTCCTTTCGGAATGTCGGATCTTATCGGGATCAATCAACGGAATCAGTCCACTTTGATGTCTTTGTTTACGTTTTTCGAACCGATCAGCGCATAGAACAACAGGTAAGCCAGACCTGCGATTACAACCCAGTAACCTGCCATATAACCTGCCGAGTCCGAAACACCGCCCTGAATTACGGGAAGCACACCGCCACCGCAAACCATGACCATGAAGAAGCCCGAACCCATCGAGGTATATTTGCCCAGACCTTCAACAGCGAGGTTGAAGATACCGCCCCACATCACCGAAGTGCAGAGACCGCACAGCGTGAAAAACATCACACTGACAGGTACCGAAACCAACTCGAAACTCGATCCCGTGAATGCGGGCATCGAAACGATCGTCTCTTTCGAGGAGAAGATTCCGGCAACAACAAACAGGATGGCAACCGTGGCAACCGTTACCAACTGCCATTTGCTCGATACCTTGCCACCGACCAGACCACCGACCAGACGGCCGATCATCATCAGAAACCAATATGTACCGACCAGCGAACCTGCGGCAGCGGCCGACATGCCCATACCGGGAACGGCGGCATCCTGAGCCGATGTGAGGAAAAGGTTCATGAAGTTGGGAATACCCACCTCGATACCTACATAGATAAAGATGGCGAGTGCACCCAGACGGAAATGACGGAACGAAAGTGCGCTGTGTTCGTCTTTCTGGTCTTTTTTCTCGGCTTCGGCAAAAGGTTCGGGGATCTGCATCGAGAACAGCACGATGAATACCACCACGAAGATGCCCATGGCGATAAACAGGGCGGGAGCAGCATCGCTGATGGTAGCCTGTGCGGCGTTACCCATCAGAGCACCGACCAGAATGGGAACGATGGTCGCCGAGATCGAGTTCAGCGAACCACCGAACTGAATCAGCTGATTACCTTTTTTGCCACCGCCGCCCAACGTGTTCAGCATGGGGTTTACGACGGTGTTCAGCATACACATCGAGAAACCCGAAATGAATGCACCGGTCAGGTAGATGGCGAAACTGCCGGCCTGACCCGAAATGTATTGAATACCCACACCGATGAAACCGACGGCAACAGCGGCCAGTGCGGTATTCTTGTAACCGAACTTCTTGAGCATCATACCTGCGGGAATACCCATCACGGCATAAGCGATGAAGTTGGCAAGATTACCCAACTGCGATGCCCAGTTGGCCACGGCAAACTGGTTCTTGACGATGACACCCAGAGGATTGGTCAGACCCGTCACAAACGAAATCATCGCAAACAGGCCGAACATCATAATAATGGGTAACGTGTAATTTTTCTTCTGTTCCATTATAAGATTTAGTTAAGTTAATAATTGTCGGTTTCAGGTGGTTTAGCAGTCGCGCTCGACAATAAACATACACAGGTCGGCCAGAGCCTTCTGCTCGTCCGACTTGTCGTACTGCGACAAAATAGCCATGGCGCGGTTCACATACTGCGCCATCACTTCGCGGGCTTCCTTCAGTCCGTCCTCCTCTTCCACGATACGGCGCAACTCATCGACCGCCTCGTCACTTTCGCGGCACTCCTTCAGGCGTTCGAGGAGTTTCTTACGACGTTTTTCGTCCGCCTTTTCCAGAACGACGATCAGCGGCAGGGTAATTTTACCTTCACGCAGGTCGTTGCAGGCGGGCTTACCCATTTTGGCGTCGGTGCGGTAATCGAGAATATCGTCCTGAATCTGGAACACCATGCCGAGAGCCTCGCCCAGACGGCGCATCAGCGCGATCTTGTCGTGGGTGGCACGCACCGCCAGAGCACCTGCCGAAGCACTGATACCCAACAGGCTGGCCGTCTTTTTGTAGATGACTTCAAAATATTCCTGACGCGAAACGACCTGCTTCTCAACGCAGTCGGCCTGCTCGATCTCGCCCTCGCACAGGGTGGCGATCGCACCGCAGATGTGGGTCACGAGGTCGAACTGTCCGCTCTGAAGACCGATGTTCAACGTACGCGAAAGAAGGTAATCGCCCAATACGACCGCCTTGTGCGACTGCCATCGGGCATTGACCGAAGGCTTGCCGCGACGCATGTCCGATTCGTCGATCACGTCGTCGTGAATGAGCGACGAGAGGTGGATCATCTCCACGAGCGTGGCCGCCAGCGACACACGGCGACCCTGTGCCGTGGCACGGTTCGGGGCATTGAGGACGGCTGCAAGAATCACCAGCAGGGGACGGATGCCTTTTCCGCGGGAGGTCAGTGCGTAATTGACCATTTCGGAAATCATTCCTCCGTTTGTCGAAAACTGCTGTTCGACAAACTCGTTATAGGCATTCAACTCCGCCTCTACCGGTTTGCGGATGCTATCGAGTGTTATCATATAAGTATGAAACGAATTTGGGCGGATCGTTTGATGACACCTCAAGAACCGACCCGCACACGGGCGGACTTCAGGGTCAAGTTTCCGCATATTTTGGGCAAAGATAGTGATTTTTCGGATTCACGCCTCGGTAACTTTAAGATTTTTCGTACCTTTGGGCGATAAATAAACCATGAACATGAATTTTTCGAACCTCATACGCCATCCGCTTTTCGAAACGCTCGCCGCCCTGCTCTTCTTTTTCGTGGTGAGTACGCTCTACTTTCTGCCCCAGTTTCAGGGACGGGTACTCCCGCAATCCGACGTAATCCAATACGAGGGTATGACCCGCGACATCAAACAGATGCGTGCGGAACGGGGCGAAGACCCCCAGTGGACGGGCGGAATGTTTTCGGGGATGCCCGCCTATATGATCAACATCGAATACCCCGCCCAATTGGTCAAGAGAACGGCAGGTCAGATCGTCAAGGCATTGGACACTCCCGCGGGATTCGTTTTTTTCGCGATGACCTCGATGTGGATCATGCTTTTGGTGTTCGGCGTAAATCCGTGGATCGGCATCATCGCCGCCACCGCCTACGGACTTTCGACCTATTTTATTCTGATCATCGGTGCGGGACACATCACCAAAATGTGGGCTCTGGTCTATGCACCGCTGATGATCGGCGGTGCACGCATGACCCTTTGCGGGAATATGTGGTACGGTGCGGCATTCACCGCCCTTGCCACCTCGCTTGAAATCGGCGCAAACCACCCGCAGATCACCTACTATTTCCTGATGGCGATGGCCACCCTGTGGATCAGCGAGGGCATCGTGGCTTGGAAAGGCAAACAACTGCGCGACTTTAGTAAACGTACCGGACTGCTTGTGACAGCGGGCATTCTGGCCGTTGCCTCGAACTTCTCGCCCCTGTGGTACACCGCACAGCACACCCAAGATACAATCCGCGGCGGTTCGGAATTGGCCGAAACCGTCACCAAGGAGGCTTCGGACGACGGACTCGACCTGCAATATGCCACGGCGTGGAGTTATGGCATCTCCGAAAGTTTCAATATGCTCGTACCCGATCTGATGGGTGCCGTACCCTTCCCCGCAGACGGACAGACCGCACAATTTCTGAAACGCACGGGAAATCCCGGTTTGGAGCGTTATCTCCCCTCGTATTGGGGCGAACAGCCCTTCACCGCGGGACCGACCTACCTCGGCGCAACGGCCGTTCTGTTGGCTGCGCTGGGTCTTGCCCTCTTGAAAGGGCGCAGCAAATGGTGGCTCTTGGGCATCAGCATTCTGATGATCCTTTTGGCGTGGGGACACCACCTGATGTGGTTCACCGAACTGGCCTTCGATCTTTTGCCCGGATACAACAAATTCCGCACGGTGTCGATGACGCTCGTAGTCGTACAGTGGACGGTACCCCTGCTCGGTGCGCTTTTCCTCATGCGCCTGTGGAAAGGCGAAATCTCGCGCAAAGAGTTGCGTAAGCCGCTCCTGATCGTCACGGGCATTGTCGGAGGGCTCTGCTTGGTATTTGCCCTCTTCGGCAGTGCAATTTTCGATTTCGGAGCGAATGCAACCTTCGACTACATCTCCTCGACGCTGACCAACAACGCCGATGCCGCCACCGCCATCACCGATGCCATGACCGCCGACCGCGCCGCCATGCTCTCCGCCGATGCGTGGCGTTCACTCGCCTTCATCCTCCTGACTGCCGCAGCCGTATGGCTCTTTACGCTGGAACGCATCTCGAAGATCATCCCGACCCTCGCGTTGATCGCCCTTGTTACCCTTGATCTTACGGTGGTCGATCGCCGTTTCCTTTCGGCGAAGGATTTTGTTTCGCCCCGCACCACACAGGTACAACCCACCCCTGCCGATCTTCAGATTCTGAAAGACAAAGATCCGGGGTATCGTGTCGTGAACCTTGCCACGGGCAACCCCTTCAACGATGCGACCACCTCCTATTTCCACCGCTCGATCGGCGGTTACCACGGCGCGAAACTCGCCCGCTATCAGGACTTGATCGACCGCTACCTCAGTTCGATGAACATGGAGATTTACGCCATGCTCAACACACGCTATGCGATCATCCCCGACGAAAAGGGCAATCCGATGGTCGAGCCGCTCTCCGCCCCCAACGGCGCGGCTTGGTTTGTCGAGCACATTGCCGACGTGAAGACCCCCCGCGAGGAAATCGACCGTTTGGGCGAGATCGACACCAAAACGACCGCCGTGGTGCGTGACGGCAACCGTTTCACGAAATTCGGTCGGGGCGACATCCGTCTGACGGACTATCGCCTCAACTACCTGCGTTACGAATATTCGCTCGACGAGGACGGATTCGCCGTCTTCTCGGAGATCTACTACGACAAGGGCTGGAAGGCCTATATCGACGGCAAGGAGGCCCCCTATGTACGTGCCGATTATGTTCTGCGCGCCATGGAACTTCCCCGCGGATCGCACGTGGTCGAATGGCGATTCCGCGCCCCCCATTGGGATGCGGTCGAGTGGGTGACGGGCATTGCCTCCGTCCTCGTGCTGGTTGCCGCGGCGGCGGCACTCGTAACGGCTCTTCGCCCGGTGTCGAAGCGTAAAAATTCTTAAATAAGATGAAAGACGACAAACGACTCAAACGGAAAGTACGCAATTCGTACTTCGTATCGACCATCAGCATTGCGCTGGTGTTGTTTCTGCTCGGTTCGGTGGGCTATCTGATGGCGGCCGCCATGAATGTGGCAGGAACGCTTCAGGAGAGCATCTCGGTGACCGTCGAACTGAAAAACGACCTTACTGAAAAGCAACGCGAACACATCGCCAAAAAACTCTCCGACGAGGAGATCGTGCGTACGATCGCCTTCCAGACGAAGGACGAAAAACTCCAGAACGAGGAGTTCCGCAAGATCTTCGACAGCGAAATCGAGGAGACGCTGGGCGAAAACCCGCTGATGGATTCGTTTGAGGTGACTTTGTCGCAGTTGTCGTCCGACAAACTCGCTCTCGATGCGTTCATCTCCTTCGCCAAGAACCTCGACGGCGTGAGCCATGTGTCGTTCCCGCGTCAGATGGCCGAACAACTCCACGCCACGGTCAATAAGATCCGTCTGATCCTGTTCCTGTTCGGCGGGTCGCTGTTGATCATCTCGCTGATCCTTCTGAACAACACGGTGCGTCTTGCGATCTTCTCGAAACGCTATCTGATCAACACCATGAAATTGGTCGGTGCCACCAAATGGTTCATCATGCGTCCGTTCCTCGTGAGCAGCATCTGGCAGGGCTTGGGTGCGGGCATCTGTGCCTCGGTACTCTTCGCGCTCGCCGTATTCGGCCTCAACGAATCCGTCCCCGAACTTTTGACCTTCGCCTCCACGACAAAAGTCGCCGTAATCCTCGGCACGATGATCGGCGGCGGTATTCTGATCTCGATGCTCTTCACCTACATCGCCGTCAGCAAATTCGTCAATATGACCTCCAACAAAATTTATCTTTATTAAAATATGTCAAACAAAACGAACAACCCCCAAAATAATTCGCGTCTTCCGCTCTCCAAACGCAACTACCTGATTCTCTGCATCGGTTTTGCAGTGATACTCTTGGGTTTCATTCTCATGGTCGGTGGCGGCAGCGACTCGCCCGACGAATTTAACTACGCCATGTTCTCGTGGCGCAGAATCACGCTTGCGCCCATTCTCGTAATCGGCGGATTCGTCATCGAGATCTGCGGAATCATGAAACGATTCGACAAATAAAACATAGAGCAAATGGATATTCTTGAAGCCATCATCCTCGGTATCGTACAGGGGCTCACGGAGTTCCTGCCCGTATCGAGCAGCGGACACCTCCAGATCGCCAAGGCGTTGATGGGTGTGGAACTCGAAGAGAACCTTACGTTCGACGTGGTGCTCCACGTCGCCACCGTCCTTTCGACGATCGTCATCCTCTGGTCGGAGATCCGCAAGATCCTTGCAGGTCTTTTCTCCCGAAAATTCAACGACGAACAGGCCTATGTGCTGAAAATCATCCTTTCGATGATCCCCATCGGCATCGTGGGATTCGCCTTCGAGGACAGCCTCAACGAAATGTTGAGCAAACCCTATATTCTGGTCATTGTCGGTTGCATGTTGCTCCTGACCGCCGCCCTTCTGGCCTTTGCCTACTACGCCCGTCCCCGCATCAAGGAACAGATTTCCTACCGCGATGCCTTTATCATCGGTATCGCGCAGTCGGTTGCCGCCATGCCCGGTCTGTCGCGTTCGGGTTCGACCATCGCAACAGGTCTGCTGCTCGGCAACAAAAAGGAATCGACCGCCCGGTTCTCGTTCCTGATGGTACTCGCCCCGATCCTCGGCAAGATGTTCCTCGACGTCATCGGCGGCGAATTTACCGACGGAAGCGAAATCCCCACCCTTTCGTTCATCGCGGGATTCATCGCATCGTTTGTCACAGGCTGTCTGGCCTGCAAGTTCATGATCGAGATCGTCAAGCGCGGCAAACTCATCTGGTTCGCCGCCTACTGCCTCGTGGCAGGCGCAGTCTCCATCGCAAGTTACATCCTCTAAACCCCATCGAATGGCATTTACGGAAAACCTTTCGGGCATCAATTTTGAAGAAGGCTACATCGCCGTTCTGGACAAGCCTCTGGAGTGGACGTCGGCCGACGTCGTGCGCAAAGTGAAATTCACACTCCGCAAAAAAGGCTACAAAAAAATCAAAGTCGGTCACGCCGGCACGCTCGACCCTCTTGCAACGGGCATCCTTCTGATCTGCATAGGACGTGCCACCAAGATGGCGGATTCGCTGCAAGCCGAAGAAAAAGAATACGTTACGGACATCCGTCTGGGTGCCACCACCCCAAGTTTCGATCTGGAGCATCCGATTGACAAGACCTATCCGTGGGAACACATCACCCGCCAAAAGGTCGATGAGGCATTGGAGCGTCTTTCGGGCGAACGTCTTCAGACCCCGCCGATCTATTCCGCGAAGAAGATCGAGGGTCTGCGTGCCTACGAACTGGCACGTGCAGGCGAGGAAGTCGAATTGAAACGCTCGCTGATCACCATCCACGAAATGGAGGTGCTCAAGTGCGACCTTCCCCGCCTCCGCCTCCGCGTCCGCTGCTCGAAGGGCACCTACATCCGTTCGCTCGCCCAAGAGATCGGCGAGGAATTGCAGAGCGGCGCACACCTCACCTCGCTACGCCGTACCCGCAGCGGCGGATTCACGGTCGAAAATGCTTGGCAGTTAGACGATTTTTTGGAAAATCTTCAGTCGATTGAAACAAAATAGAAAAATTTGCGTATATAATTTAATATGTCATTATTCTATACTTCGCAGTTATCGACTCAGAGTGCTATGAAACTTTCACAGTACGGCTACGATTTCACGCCTGAGATGTTGGCCAAATATCCGGCTGAAAATCGCGACGAGTCACGTTTGATGGTGGTCAATCGCGCCACCGGCAAAATCGAGCATCGTATCTTCAAGGACATCCTTGATTATTTCGACGAGAAAGACCTCTTCGTGTTCAACAACACGAAAGTATTCCCCGCCCGTCTCTACGGCAACAAGGAGAAAACCGGCGCGGAAATCGAAATCTTCTTACTGAGGGAACTCAACCGCGAATTACGTCTGTGGGACGTGCTGGTTGATCCTGCCCGCAAGATCCGTATCGGCAACAAACTCTATTTCGGAGACGACGATCTGATGGTCGCCGAGGTCATCGACAACACCACCTCGCGCGGTCGTACGTTGCGTTTCCTGTTCGACGGATCGTACGAGGAGTTCAAGAAGGCACTGTTCGCCCTCGGTGAAACGCCCCTTCCCAAATGGGTGCGCCCGAAAGTCGAACCGGAAGATGCCGAGCGTTATCAAACGATCTTCGCCACGGAAGAGGGTGCCGTAGCCGCTCCGACAGCCGGCATGCACTTCTCGAAACACCTGCTCAAACGTATGGAAATCAAAGGCGTGGAGAGTACATTCATCACGCTTCATGTGGGTCTCGGCAACTTCCGAACGGTCGATGTCGAGGATCTCTCGAAGCACAAAATGGATTCCGAACAATATTTCGTCACCGAAGAAGCCGCTCTGAAGGTCAATCAGACCAAACGCGACGGCCATAAAATCGTGTCGATCGGCACGACCGTCATGCGCACGCTCGAAACGGCCGTTTCGACCCACGGCATGATCACCCCGCAGGAGGGCTGGACCAACAAGTTCATCTTCTCCCCCTACGAATTTTCGGTGGCCGATGCAATGGTTTCGAACTTTCACCTCCCCTACTCGACCCAACTGATGATGGTTGCGGCGTTCGGAGGCTACGAATTGGTCATGCAAGCCTACAAGATCGCCAAGGAAGAAGGCTACCGTTTCGGTACTTACGGCGATGCAATGCTGATTCTTTAAGAAATTTTTCGTACCTTTGTAAAAACAAACAAATACAACCATGGCTAGCAAGATACTTTACGTATGTCAACAAATCACGCCTTATCTCGACGAAAGTGAGGCGTCGAGCACTTGTCGCATGCTGGCACAGGCGATGCAGGAACGTGGCAACGAGATCCGTACGTTTATGCCCCGTTACGGTTGCATCAACGAACGAAGACACCAACTCCACGAAGTCATCCGCCTGTCGGGCATGAACCTTATCATCGACGATAACGACCACCAGCTCATTATCAAGGTAGCCTCCATTCCGGCTGCCCGTGTTCAGGTTTATTTCATCGACAACGACGACTACTTCTCGCGCAAGGCCGTACTGCACGACACCGAAGGCAAGTTCTTCGAGGATAACGACGAACGCGCCATCTTCTTTGCACGCGGCGTGCTGGAGACCGTCAAGAAACTGCGTTGGCAACCCACCATCGTGCATTGTCACGGATGGTTCTCGGCCGTCACGCCGATCTATCTGAAAAAGATGTTCGCCGACGACCCCAATTTCAAGAATGTCAAAATCGTACTCTCGCTCTACGACGACAAGTTCGAGGGCGAGTTGAGCAGCGATTTCCGCAAGACCATCACCGCCGAGGGGATGACCGACAAAAACATTGATTTATTGGATCATCCCTCATACGAAAACGTCTATCGCTTCGTTATGCAGTATGTCGATGGAGTGGTCGTCGCTTCGGAGAAAGCCGACGAAGAGGTGATCCGCATCGCCCGCGAATGTGGCAAACCGGTGCTCGATTACCAGTCGCCCTCCGCGGAAGACTTTTTCGATAATTACTCGCGATTCTATGAAGCCATTCAATAAAATCCGTCACTCGTTGCTCACGGCTGCACTTGCAGCCGTGGCAATCGTGACAACCCTCTCCTCGTGTCAGGATGTCGATGATACCATCGGCTCCAACCTCATTCCCGAAAATCAGCAGATGAGAGCCGGTTACATCGTTCTCCCGAAGGCGGAGGAGGTGAAGCCGGATTACCCCATGCCCAAAAACTACCTCGAAACGCGTCTCTATCAGACCGATTCGATCCCCTCGGCGAACATCTCGTCGGGTTACATGGGCGTGATGTTCAACGACACGCTGGGCACCCGTACGGCGGGCTTTCTTTCGCAGTACGTTTCCTACTACCGCATTGATTCGGGCTACTTCGGCTACCGCCCCATTTTCGACTCGGCGCAACTCAAGATCTCGATCAACAGTTTCGGCAAGGATACCACTTCGGTACAGGAGTTCGAGGTGTATGAAATCACCACCAACGACTACCTCACCCAAAAACCCGTTTCGGCAGGCAAAACCGAACGCGACACCACATTCTACATCGGATTCAATCCCGAAAAAGTCCCCTATCTGGGCAACCGCTCGATCTTGAGCGACAAGCCGCTGTTCACGTTCAAGTTCGGCGGTGAGAACAGCACCAAGAAAGAGGCCGTCACGCTGACCCCCACCGAGGCAGGTTATGCGTTTGTGCGCCGTCTGATGCTGCTTGAGGGTAAATACAAGGGCGATTATTCCATTTACGATGCGAAAAACCTCGACAAGTTCCTCGAAGAGTTCAAGGGTCTTTACATCAAACCCAAGAGCGACCCGATGGCACTCGGAAGCGGTTCGACACGCGGCACAATCTTCGGCACGGCACTCAAATCGTCGGGGCTTGCGATCTTCGGCCGTAACCGCCAGCCGGACGATCCCGCACTGATCAAGGATACGCTCGGTCTGTCGTTCAACTTCATTGATCCCTATCAGACCGAACACGGCAACGTATCGGTCAATGCCATTACCCACGACTATTCGACCGCCACTGCCACCGAGGCGCACATCGACCTGAACAAGGCACGCGAACCGAAACCCGGCCAGATAGACGAGCGTCCCGAAGTGACACGCATCATGGTCGAGGGTCTGGGCGGCATCATCACCGAGATTTCGCTCGGCGAGGAGTTCTTCAAGGAGTTGGAATACACCATCGAACAGGAGAACAAGAAAGCCGGACAGGAGTTCCGTGCTCTGGCATTCAATCAGGCGATCATGACGATCTACTTCCCCGACGGCAAATACAACTGGCAGGAGATCGACACTCCGAACGCAGGGAAACTGATCGACCAGATGAATTCGGCTCCCGCCCGTCTGGGTATGTACACCACCTACAAGGGACTGACGGGTATTCCCGACTACGATTTCGTACTCGAACAACAATACAACTACACGCTGGCTTACGACGGCTACATCAACCGCAGCCACGGCTGCTATGCAATGAACGTGACGGGCTTCGTGCAGGATGCGTGGAACAATTACCTCGACCAGAAAGAAAAAGCCGGATTCCCGCGTGATGCCTCGTGGAGTGCGATCAACGCAACGGGCGACGGATGGTCGAAAATCAAATGGACGGAGATCAAGAACCGGTCGATTTTCCTCGGCCCAGAAGCCTACGATCTGTTCACCTCTTCGTTCACCATATTACAAGGTCAGACGCGCTCCCAAGACGGCTCGTTGCGCAACACAGCACCCGTCCGACTGGAGATGGCCTACAACTTAATCAAGTAACGATTAAGAAAGCACACGGAACCTAAGATCAATACTCTTAGGTTTTCGTATTTCTGAAAAGACAAGATACAAGATAAACGCTATGCAGGAAAATTTAGTGATTGTCGAGTCTCCGGCCAAAGCAAAAACCATCGAGAAGTTCCTCGGTAAGGACTACATCGTGAAGTCGAGCTTCGGACACATCAGAGACCTTTCGAAAAAAGATCTTGGAATCCACATCGACGACGGATTCCAACCCATATACGAAATTCCGAGCGACAAAAAGAAAGTCGTGGACGAACTCTCGAAACTCTCGAAATCCAAAACCGTATGGCTGGCTTCCGATGAGGACCGCGAAGGAGAGGCCATCGCATGGCACCTGACCGAAGTGTTGGGTCTCCCGGTCGATAACACGAAACGCATCGTGTTCCACGAAATCACGAAGCACGCCATTCTGGAGGCCATCGAGCATCCGAGAACCGTCAATATGGATCTGGTCAATGCCCAGCAGGCACGCCGCATCCTCGACCGACTGGTCGGCTTCGAACTTTCGCCCGTATTGTGGAAGAAGGTGCGCCCGCAGTTGTCGGCAGGCCGAGTGCAGTCGGTTGCCGTCCGCCTTTTGGTGGAGCGCGAACGCGAGATCATCGCCTTCAACACGACGTCGTTCTACCGCATCGTGGGTCAGTTCTACCCCGCCGATGCGCCCGAAAAGACACTCTTCAAGGCCGAACTCTCGATGCGTTTCGACAACCGCGAAGCCGCCGAGAAATTCCTCGGCGAGTGCATCGGTGCCGAGTATGCCGTATCGAAATCCGAGGAGAAACCCGCACAGCGTTATCCCGCTCCCCCGTTCACGACCTCGACCCTGCAACAGGAGGCCGGCCGGAAATTGGGTATGAGCGTATCGCAGACGATGTCCGTGGCACAGCACCTCTACGAGCAGGGTTTGATCACCTACATGCGTACCGACTCGGTAAACCTTTCGGAGCAGGCTCTGGCACAATGCAAGGAGGAAGTCACGAAACTCTACGGCGAGAAGTATTCGCGCCGTTTCAACTATAAAACCAAGACCAAAGGCGCACAGGAGGCACACGAGGCCATCCGTCCGTCCTACATCGACCGCCGCGAAATCGAAGGCACCGCCACCGAGAAGCGTCTCTACGACCTGATCTGGAAACGTACGGTTGCCTCGCAGATGGTTCCCGCCGAGTTGGATCGCACGACACTCGTGATCGACATCGTGGGCAAGCCCCAGCAGTTCGTGGCCACGGGTGAGGTGATCCGTTTTGACGGTTTCCTGCGCCTTTACTCCGAATCGACCGACGACGACAACGCCCAAGAGGGCAGCGAGGGCATTCTCCCGAAACTGACGGCGGGCGACCGCGTCAAGAACGAGGAGATCACCGCCACGGAGCGTTTCACGCAGGCACCGCCGCGCTACAACGAGGCATCGCTCGTAAAACGCATGGAGGAGTTGGGCATCGGACGTCCTTCGACCTACGCCCCCACCATCACGACGATCATCAACCGCGGTTATGTCGTCAAGCAGAACCGCGACGGTCAGAAACGCGAATTTGTGCAGATGACCCTCAAGAAGGGTACGGTCACGACACAGATCAAGACCGAGAACTACGGCAAGGAGAAAAACCGTCTTTCGCCGACCGACATCGGTATGGTGGTGAACGACTACCTCGAAACGCAGTTCGGCCCGATCATCGACTACAACTTCACGGCCAACGTGGAGAAGGAGTTCGACCGCATCGCCGAGGGCGACATCACGTGGAACAAGATGATCTCCGATTTCTATAAGCCTTTCCACAAGATGGTCGATACCGCCATCGAGACCCAGACCGAGAAGAGCCATCAGGTGCGCATCTTGGGTAATGATCCCAAGACGGGTCATATCGTCAAGGCACGCATCGGCCGCTATGGCCCGATGGTCGAGATCGAGGGTAACGAGGGCGAGAAGGGACATTTCGCCTCGCTGAAGAAAGGTCAGCTGATCGAATCCATCACCTTGGAAGAGGCACTCGGACTGTTTGCCCTGCCGCGTACGCTGGGCGAATTGGACGGTGAGGAGTTGTCGGTGGGCATCGGTCGCTATGGGGCTTATGTGCGCTACGGAAAGTCGTTCGCTTCGTTGCAGAAGAGCGACGATCCCTACACGATCACCTACGATCGTGCCGTGGAAGTAGTCCGCGCCCATAAGGCCGCCACACTGACCGCCAACACCCCGTTGAAAACCTTCGAGGAAGAACCCGATCTGTTGGTGAAGAACGGTCGTTACGGCCCCTACATCGCCTTCAAAGGCAAGAACTACCGCATTCCGAAGAGTGCCACACCCGAACAACTCTCACTCGAAGACTGCCGCAAGATCATTGCCTCGTCAAAGAAATAAATTTTTACAAGTTTAATATTTATTCACAAACCCAAAACCATTAATCCAAATGAAAAAATTTTTGACTCTGTTGCTCGCCGTAGCCATGGTAACTTCGGTGGGTGCAAAGAAACCTGCCAAGCAGGAGCAGCCCGAAGGCTACAAGTTCACGGACAAGATCCTCATCCCGACGACTCCCGTGAAGAACCAACACCGCAGCGGTACGTGCTGGTGCTACTCGACCGTATCGTTCCTCGAAAACGAACTCCTGAAGCAGGGTTACGGTGAGATTCACCTCTCGGAGATGTTCATCGTACGTCACGCCTACAAGGAAAAAGCCCGCAAGTACATCCGTATGCACGGCTTCTTGAACTTCGCCGAAGGCGGTGCATCACACGACGTGATCGAAATGATCGACAAATACGGTGTTGTTCCCCAAGAGATCTACGCCGGTTTCAACTATGGTACCGACAAGGCCGACTTCCACGAATTGTCGCCCGTATTGAAAAACTATCTGGACGGTGTATTGGCAGGTTCGGCTCACGGTCGTGAACTGACCACGGCATGGGAACGCGGTTTCGATGCCATCCTCGACGCTTACTTCGGCGAACTTCCCGAAACATTCACTTGGAACGGTAAGGAATATACTCCGAAATCTTTTGCCGAGTCGCTGCCTCTGACGATGAGCGATTACATCGACATCACTTCGTTTACGCACCACCCCTTCTACTCGAAGTTCATCATCGAGTTGCCCGACAACTGGATCTGGGGCGAAGTTTACAACCTGCCGCTCAACGAGATGACACAGGTTGTTGATTACGCACTGGAGAACGGTTACAGCGTAGCATGGGGTACCGACGTGAGCGAGAAGGGCTTCAGCCGTACCAAGTCGATCGGTATCGTTCCCGATGTGAACCTCGACGGTATGACCGGCACCGAATCGGCTCGCTGGGGCAATCTGACCAAGGCCGAGAAAGAGGCTATGCTCTACAAGTTCGAGGCTCCCGTCAAGGAGTTGGAGATCAACCAAGAGATGCGTCAGGAAGCATTCGACAACTTCCTCACCACCGACGACCACGGTATGGTCATCATGGGTACTGCTGTCGATCAGGCCGGCAACAACTACTACAAGGTTCAGAACTCGTGGGACATCAACAACCCCTACAAAGGTTTCTGGTACTTCTCGAAGCCTTTCTTCGAGTATAAGACCACCTCGATCACCATCAACAAGAACGCTCTTCCCGAAGAGATTCAGAAGAAACTCGGTCTGAAATAAGACCCTGAGCCTTCTTTCGAGGCTCGATTTGAGGGGATGCTCCTTTACAGGGAGTTTCCCCTCTTTTTTTATGAGAGGAAAGTTCGTTTTACGCACAACGGTGTCACAAAACGGAAATACAGAACAATGTGTCGCTCATTTCGAAGTGAAACCCCCGTCGAGAGACTTGGAACTCACTGAAGAAAAATATACCTTTGTCTTATATATGTCCTGATCCATGAAGAAATTCAAACGCATCATACTGCTGCTGTTGCTGGTTGTCCTGTACCGCAACGTGTGGGCGCAGAACATCGAAAGCGACGATAAGAAGATCATTCCTCTTGCCGGAGATGTCACCCGCATCGGTCAGGGCAAACGTCACACGAAAAAATATGCCCATGCGGATTCGCTCGCGGGCGACACGCTTCCCCACAAAGGCTTTTTCCGCAAAATCATCGACTACTACAACCGATCGAACGTCGATCGAACGTTTGAAAAGAAGATCGACTGGAGTATCGCTCCGGGTCCGAACTATTCGTCGGATGTGGGCTTCGGCATCGGCTTTCTGTTGGGCGGTCTGTATCGTATGGACCGCACCGACTCGGTGACTTCGCCCTCCAACATCTCAATCTACGGCAACTTCACGACCCAAAAATTCGTGCTGTTGCGGTTCAGCGGCGACAACATCTTCAAGAAGAACAAACAACTGATCAGTTATTCGGGTGCATTCGTCTATTTCCCGGGGGCATTCTACGGCGTGGGTTACAATGCCGGAAAGGAGGGTTACGCCCAAGAACTGACCACCACCAACGCCATCGTGCGTTTTTCATATTGTGCGGCAGTTTACGGACGCTGGTATGCAGGCGTGAGTGCGGGACTGAACTATTCGGGAACGAGTTACCGCGACTCGAACATCCGCGACCTGCTCGAAAAAATCGACGCAGGCACAATGGAGAGACCTGCGGGCGAATTAGGCGAGATCTACGACACATGGAAAAAGGGCGACGGCTCATACGACCCCGACAAACAAGACCCCTTCTCGAATTACATCCGCCGCACGGGTGAAGACCCCGATGCCTTCAACGCCAATGTGGGTGTGTTCCTCCAATACGATTCGCGCGATATCATGCACAACGCCACCAAGGGTATTTTCCTGAAGGGCGAAGCGAAATGGTATCCCAAATGGCTGGGCAATACGGGTCGCCACTTCGGCCGTCTGTCGCTCACGTTCGATGCCTACAAGAAATTGTGGAAGGGCGGCGTTCTGGCCTACGATCTGTTTACCGACCTGACGATCGGCACCCCTTCGTGGCACATGTATTCGAAGATGGGCGGTATGGAGCGTATGCGCGGCTATTACGAAGGCCGTTACCGCGACAAACACCTCGTCGAAACCCAACTCGAATTACGCCAGAAAATCTACCATCGTCACGGTATCGTCGGCTGGTTCGGCGTAGGACAGGTTTGGGGCACCCACAAATTCCAATGGGACAACATGCTTTACAGTTTCGGTTGCGGTTACCGCTTCGAGTTCAAGAAGGGCATGAACATCCGTCTGGACTACGGTTGGGGTATCTACGGCAATCAGAATCTGCCGTGGGATCGCAAACGCTCGTCGGCATTCCTCTTCACTGCCTCCGAGGCGTTCTAAACACCACCCCACTACAAAAAAAAATAGAATCCGTACCTTTTTGTACGGATTTTTTTATAAGCAAAAAGAAAGGGCACCCCTTTAGGGAGTGCCCTTTCTCGTATTTTAACCGAAGTGTTTAGGCTTCGGGCTTGCGCAGTGCCAGATACAACTCGTCCAACTGCGACTGATCGAGATAACCGGGAGCATCCAGCATCACATCGCGTCCCGCATTGTTCTTCGGGAATGCAATGTAATCGCGGATCGACTCCGAACCGCCGAACAGCGAACAGAGACGGTCGAAACCGAATGCCAGACCTCCGTGAGGGGGCGCACCGAACTTGAAGGCGTTCATCAGGAAGCCGAACTGCTCCTGCGCCTTTTCGGGCGTGAATCCCAGACACTTGAAGATCTGAGCCTGAAGTTGTGCATCGTGAATACGGATCGAACCACCGCCGACCTCCGTACCGTTGCAGACAAAGTCGTAAGCATCGGCACGAACGCGTCCCGGATCGGTATCCAGATACTGAATATCCTCCTTTTTGGGCGAGGTGAACGGGTGGTGCATGGCGTAGAAACGCTGCGTCTCGTCGTCCCACTCGAACATCGGGAAATCAACCACCCACAGCGGAGCGAACTTCTTCGGATCACGCAACCCCTCCTGATTGCCGACCTCCAGACGAAGGGCGCACAACTGGGTCAGTGCCTTGAACTTCTTGCCGCACAGGATGAATACCATGTCACCCTCCTCGGCACCCGTCCGCTCAGCAATGGCGCGTACCTCCTCAGGCGTGTAGAACTTGTCGATCGACGATTTGATCTTGTCCTGCTCCAAACGGATCCAGATCAGACCCTTGGCACCGACCTGAGGACGTTTTACGAACTCGGTCAGGGCGTCAATCTGTTTGCGGGTATATTTGGCGCAACCCTTGGCGGCGAAACCGACCACGTACTCCGCATCGTCAAACACGGAGAATCCGTGACCCTTCGCCAGATCCGTCACATCGTGGAACTCCATGCCGAAACGCAGGTCGGGTTTGTCCGAACCGTATTTCTCCATGGCTTCGATCCACGGCATACGTTGCAATTTCTCGGTGAACTCAATGCCCAAAACCGTCTTGAACATGTGTTTTGCCCAACGCTCGAAGATTTCGAGGATGTCCTCCTGCTCGGCAAACGACAACTCGCAGTCGATCTGTGTAAATTCGGGCTGACGGTCGGCACGCAGATCCTCATCGCGGAAACAACGTACGATCTGGAAATAACGGTCGAAACCGGCCACCATCAACAACTGCTTCAGCGTCTGCGGCGACTGGGGCAGCGCATAGAACTGGTTGGGACTCATACGACTCGGCACAACGAAGTCACGCGCCCCCTCAGGGGTCGAACCCACAAGGAACGGGGTCTCGATTTCGAGGAATCCCTCCTGATCGAGGAAACGGCGGATTTCCTGAGCCATCTTGTGACGCAGGATCATGTTGCGTTGCAGGGGCGGACGACGAAGATCCAGATAACGATACTTCATTCTCAGATCGTCACCACCATCCGACACCTCCTCGATGGTGAAGGGAGGAGTCTGCGCCTCGTTCAAAACGACGATATGCTCCACTGACACCTCGATGTCGCCGGTAGCCATCTTGGGGTTCTTCGACTGACGTTCGATCACCTTACCCGTGATCTGAATGACCCACTCGCGTCCGAGTTTCGAAGCGATTGTCCTGACCTCTTCGGCCGAATGTTCCTCGACGACAATTTGGGTGATGCCGTAGCGGTCACGAAGGTCGATAAAGGTCATTGCGCCCAGATTACGAACCTTCTGTACCCAGCCGGCAAGCGTGACTGTCTGTCCGATGTGATCAGATCTCAGACAGCCGCATGTATGGGTTCTGTACATAATTGTGTATCTTTAAGTCTTGTAACTTACAAAGATAGGAAAAAGGTTTCTTTTCGCGTAACTTTTTCCGTGGAAAATGACGTTCGGCGGGGAATCCGACTTTTTGCCGGGTCTTTTTCCGGAATCTTTTATTTATCTTTGTCCTTATAAAGCAAACAAAAAATGGAAGAACTCACCCAAACCAAACAGGACGAAAACTTCATGCGTCAGGCATTAAACGAAGCACGTAAAGCGTTTGACAGAGAGGAAGTCCCCATCGGAGCGGTCGTCGTTTGCGAGGGTCGTGTCATCGGACGCGGACACAACCTCGTCGAGACGCTCTCCGACCCCACGGCACATGCCGAAATGCAGGCTCTGACGGCAGCCGCCTCGACCCTCGGCGGGAAATACCTCCCCAAATGCACGCTTTACGTCACGGTCGAGCCGTGCATCATGTGTGCAGGGGCAATCGCATGGGCTCAGGTCGGGCGTGTCGTATGGGGGACGGACGATCCCAAGAAGGGCTATCGTACCTACTCCGATCATGTGCTCCATCCCAAGACCCTCGTCGCACAGGGCATTCTCGAAGAGGAATGCCGAAAGTTGATGACCGAGTTTTTTCAGACTTTACGACGATAAATTTGGCAGTCGGGGAAAAAAAACGTAAATTTGCCTTTGATAGACTCATACATTCCGATATGTCGGGATGTATGTTTTTCCTAAAAAAAATCAAGTTACAATTAATACAAAACGAACACTGAAATGAAAAAATTAATTTTGACCGTCATCGCCGCAATGGCAAGTATGACTCTTTGGGCACAGGATCTTTCTGCGCTTTACAACGAGGGTGCCGCAGCCTTCGGTAAAAAGGATTTCGCAACGGCAATCGCCAAATTCGCCGAAGTCGTAGAACTCGGCGAGGACAGCGAAGACGCTGAAGAACTGGTTGATAACGCAGGCAAGAACCTCTCGATCTGCTATCTGAAAATGGCCGTGCTGAACGCCAAGCAGCAGAAGTTTGACGAGGCTTTGGATACCTGCGAGAAAGGCATCAAAGTATCGAAAGAACACAACAAGGTACAGGTCAATAAATTCAAGTCGTTGATCGCCAGCATCTGTCAGGCCAAGGGTGCCGCACAACTCAACGCCAAGGAGTATGAAGGTGCCGCCGAGACCCTGAAGAAAGGTCTGGAGTGCCGTCCCGCAAACGTGAAATTGCAGAGCCTTCTGGCTCGTTGCCTCTGCGACTCGGATCACTTTGTAGAGGGTATGGAACTCTACGAGAAGGTTGCCAAAAACGATGATCCCAAATACGCCGCCGATGTAGAGCAGGCCAAGAAGGATATGGCTCTTTACACCAACAACCAGATCGCCAAGATGCAGGCCGCTTCGGATTTCGACGGTATGCTTTCGATGGCCGAGTCGATGTTGGCCAAGAACGCCGAGAGTGCCTTGGGTCTGAACGTACGTGTACAGGCTTACACCGGCAAGAAGGACTTCGACAAGGTAATCGAGTTGGCTTCGGCAGCCGCTGAGGCTCAGATTGATGCCGAAGACAAGAGCCAGATGTACTTCCTGTTGGGTTGCGCCTACAACGAGAAGAAGATGCCCGAACAGGCAGTAGCCGCATTCAGCAAGGTAAACGCAGGCCCCAACGTGCAGAACGCACAGCAGGCTATTGCAGGTCTGAAGAAATAATCCTCCCTTTCAAGAGGAACGAAAAAGGGTTGTCCTTCGCAGGACAACCTTTTTTTGTGTGCCTTTCGGAAAAAAGACCGACGAATTTTCGGGAACAATTCCCGCCTTTCTCCTCTGCCACGAACCGTACCCTCCTCTCTCTTTACGGGCGAGAAGGGAATTGTTTCCGCCGCACCGCTTCGGCAGAAAAAAACGCAGATCCTCTCTCTTCGAAAACAATTCTTGCGAATTTCGGACAACCTTGCGAAAATCTTTTCGCCATCTTTCCCGGACAACCTGCGCGCCTCCTTTACAAAGGCGTGTCCTCAAAAGAACGAAACCATCCCTTTATAGGCCAAAAGGATCGCTCCGTAGCGCAATGCCTTACCCGCAGCCATTGCCAGCGAGGTGAGCCAGAAATTACTGCGCATCAGACCCAGTGCAATGGCGACCGCCTCGCCGATTCCGGGAAGGAACGCAAAGAAACCCATCAGCGCACCGCGACCCGCCAAGAAATGTTGTGCGCGGCGGAGTTGCTTCTCCGAAACGCCCAATTTCAAGATCCACTGCATCTTGCCCAGCGATCCGATCCAATAGCAGGTCATTCCGCCCAAAGTATTGCCCGCAGTCGAAGCCACAATGGCAGTCAAAGGGTCGATGCCCATGTGCAGAAGGACAGCCAGCACCACCTCGGAACTGAACGGGAAAATACTGCCCGAAATAAATCCCGCGACAAAAAGTCCCCACGCACCCCAATCGACCAGAAGTTGCACCAATGTATCCATTGCCAAAGCATATTAAAAAAGGGAGACCCTCGAAAAGGAGTCTCCCTTATCTTACGGAAAATTCCGATTAATAGTATTTCACGGTTTTGCCTTCGATCGCCGTCAGCAGGTTGTTGGCAGCCGACGATGCACCGATACGGAACAAATCGGTCGTGAGCCACTCCTTGCCGAGGATCTCCTCGACGATCGTGTAGTAGAGAGCCGCCTCCTCAGGGGTACGGACACCGCCTGCGGCCTTGAAACCGACTTTATGCCCCGTCTTCTCGTAGTAGTCGCGGATGGCGGTACACATCACCACGGCAGCCTCAGGCGTCGCGGCAACGTCGATCTTACCTGTCGAAGTCTTCACGAAATCGGCACCCGCCAACATCGACAGCAGCGATGCCTTGCGGATCAGTTCGGGCGTTTTCAGCGCACCCGACTCGATGATGACCTTCAAGATGATATCCTCGTTCATCTCCGAACGGATCACCTCCACCTCGTTGGCAGCCTCGTTATACTCGCCCGACAACATGTGACCCACGTTCATCACAATGTCGATCTCGTCGGCACCGTTCTCCATGGCCATCGTCACCTCCAGAGCCTTCACCTCCAGATAGGTCTGCGATGCGGGGAAACCGCCTGCAACCGATGTAATACGCATCGGCGTACCGTCCACGGCCAGCCCCACCGTCTCGACGAATGCGGGATATACACAAATCGAAGCCACGTTGGGAATCGAGGGATATTTCTCGTAAAACTCGGCGGCCTTCTTGGCAAATTTCGTCACCGACTCCACCGAATCGTTACACGACAGGGTTGTGAGGTCGATTGCCGAATAGCAGAACTTATAGACATCTGTGGTGTGATTACGCAGAGCGATTTCGCGGATGCGGGCCACTTCGGCGTCCACTTTTTCCTGACTCCATGCCGGAGCATATTCCTTAAGCTGATTGATATATTCCATAGTCACTGTGTTTTTCACAAAAATAGATAAAATTTCGGAGTTCCGTGCATTTTCCATCCTAATTTTCACCTCTTTATCATGCACAAGATCCTTCAAAAAGTCGGGGAAAGCATCCCCCGGAAACAAAAAGATCCCGAACCCAGCGGATGGGTTCGGGATCCTCTATTTGAAATTCAAGGATGAATTACTTCTGAACAGCCTTCAGATTAACGTCCTTGGCAGCCTTCTTGGCCAACTCAGGATTCTTCGAGATTGCGCTTGAAAGTTCTACCTGAGCGGTCTTGGTGTCACCTTCCTTGGCAGCGATCACTGCACGCAGGTAATCAGCCTCAGCCGACTTGTCGTTGGCAATAGCCTTCTTGGCACCCGACAGGTTGTTGTTCATCACCAGAACAATAGCCTCGTTGTAGCCCGACATGTTCTTGGCAGCGGCAGCATAGTCACCCTCGGCAGCAGCCAGAGCAGCCTTCGACTCGGCATCAGCACTCATGGCATACTTCTTGGCCTCCTCGGTGTTGCCGTTGGCAAGATTAACGAGCAGCAGGTTGTTGTTGATCTCGGCATTCGAATCCAACTTGGCAGCCTTGTCAAATGCTTTGGCGGCATCCTTGTTCTGACCGGCAGCAGCATAAGCCACACCAAGGTTGTTCCAAGCGTCAGCCTCGTTGTACTTCTTGGTTGCGGTTTCGAGAATGGCAACGCGCTCGGCCTTGTCCTCTACGAGTTCTTCGGCAGCGTACAGGTACTCCTCTTTCGAGAGTTCCTCACCGTTCTTGATGGCAGCGAGAATCTCGGCATCGGTCTTACCCTGAATATCCGACGAGTTGATGATCTTCGAGCGACGCAGTTCGGGCAGGATTTCGTCCTTCAACTCGGTGTAAACCGAAGCCATGTTCTTGATCTCCTGCTCACGCTGGGTAGCCGAGTTGTACAGGCTCAAAACCTGAAGAATGAGTTCCTTGTCCTGAATGTTCGAACGCTCAACGAGTTCTTTGAAGCCGTCCCAGTCCTCACCGTACGAAGCGGCATCTACATCCAGACCTGCGTCCTTGAGCAATTTGGCAACAACCTTCTTGCTCGACTCCGAACGATCCGACGACAGTTCATCGTTGAACTTTTCGGGACCATCGGGCGAAGCATAGCCCTTAACGAGGATGGTGTTGGTGATGCGGTCGTTGTTGAGTTTCGAATCAACGTCCTCTTTGAAAGCGTCGAGGTTGGCAGCCTTCTGGTGCTTCTTGATCACGCGCGACGAACCGATTTCGTAACGAAGGTCGGTATCGTAAACCACGGTGGTCACCTTCTTGAACTGGTGAGGCATGGTCTCCATCATGTCGCTGTACTTGATATCCTTCTGCAAGGTATTGACACCCTGAGCGATGTTCAGACCGAACTTCTGGTAGATGGCCGTCTTCTCGGCCTCCGAACCCTCGGCGAGGATCTTTCTCTCGGCCTTGGTAGGCATCGAACCGTCGTTCAAATTAACGGGAGTAAACTCGTTGCACTTGCCCTTCTTGCACTTGATCTCGGCGCGAACCTGCAACGTACCGTTGTCCATACGCTCATCGTAGGGCAACTCGAAATGAATGGTCTGGTTGCCACCGTTCTTCTTGTCGATTACAGTGTAGTTCTCTTCTACTTTCGAGCCTTGGAAGTACTGGGGTTTGCCGGCGATTTCGCCACCCTCTACGACCATGACGGGAGTAACCTTGACCATGGCATCGGGCTGGAAATACTTGGCGGGGAAGGTAACGTGGAGGTCAGCGGCTACGATACCGTTGTTCAACGTCAGGACTTCGGGAGTAACGGCCCAAGTCACCTGATCTTGCTTACCGCTCATTTTCTTGAAGCAGTTGCAACTTGAGAAAGTCATGGCAACGACAGCAGTTGCCAAAACCAGTTTCATGAAGTTTTTCATAATTCGTAAATATTTTTGTTGTTCTTGTATATATATAAGGTACACCGATAAAAATTTTTACCTTTTGCCAACAACGCAAAAATAGAAAAAATCTTATGATTTACAACACCCGACGAATAAAATATTCATCGGATGTTGCATTTTGGTTTTACTCCTCTTTGTGGTCGTGGTGCGGACGACGCTCGCGGCGCTCGCCACGTTCGCCTCTCTCGCCACGCTCCGAACGCTCGGGACGGGGACGACGCTCACGCTCTACCCAACCTTCGGGCTTGGGCAACAGTGCCTTACGCGACAACTTGAGTTTGTTGGTCTTGGGATCGACACCGATGAGTTTCACATCAATCTCGTCACCTTCCTTCAAACCGGTCTCCTCCATCGTCTCGAAACGCTTGTAGTCGATCTCCGAGATGTGCAAGAGTGCATCCTTGCCGGGCATGATCTCGACGAATGCACCGAAGGCAACAATCGAACGGATCTTGCCGTGGTACGTCTCGCCCACTTCGGGGATTGCAACGATCGCCTTGATGCGTGCCAGAGCGGCATCCAGAGCGGCCTTGTTCACACCGAAGATATCGACGATACCCTTGTTCTCCTCCTCGGTGATGGTGATGGTCGTGTCGGTGGTCTTCTGAATATCCTGAATAACCTTACCGCCCGGGCCGATCACGGCACCGATCATATCCTGCGGGATCACGATCTGCTGGATGCGGGGAACCATGGGTTTGTAGTCGGCTCTCGGTTCGGTGATGGTCTCGGTCATGATGTCGAGGATGTGCATACGACCCTTGCGAGCCTGCTCCAGAGCGGTTGCCAGTACATCGTACGACAGACCGTCCACCTTGATGTCCATCTGTGTGGCGGTGATACCGTCGCGGGTACCCGTCACCTTGAAGTCCATATCACCCAAATGATCCTCATCACCCAGAATATCCGACAAGACAGCCCATTTGCCGGTCTCGGAATCCGAAATCAGACCCATTGCGATACCCGAAACGGGTTTCTTCAACTTCACACCTGCATCCATCAGAGCCAGCGTACCGGCACAGACGGTTGCCATCGACGATGAACCGTTCGACTCCAGAATATCGGAAACGACACGTACGGCATAGGGATTCTCTTCGCCGACGGGAACCATCGGCTTCAGAGCGCGCCATGCAAGGTGACCGTGACCGATCTCACGACGGCTCAGACCACGGGCGGCCTTGGCCTCACCGGTCGAGAACGGCGGGAAGTTATAGTGAAGAACGAACTGCTCGGAACCCTGTACGAGTACTTCGTCCTTTTGTTTCTCATCAAGTTTTGTGCCAAGCGTCACGGTAGCCAGCGACTGGGTTTCACCGCGGGTGAAGATTGCCGAACCGTGTGCTCCGGGCAGGTAACCTACCTCACACCAGATGGGGCGGATCTCATCCAACTTACGACCGTCGAGACGTTTGTGCTCGTCGAGGATCATGTTGCGCATGGCCTTCTTCACGACGTCGTCGTGGTAGTAGCGGTGAATCATCACCTGCTTCTCCTCCAACTCCTCTTCGGTGAAACGCTCGCAGAACTCGGCTTCGAGGTTCTCGAAAAGTTCCTCACGCTCGTGCTTCATCGTACCCGATGTGGCGATGGCGTATGCCTTGTCGTAGAGTTCCGAGATGATCGTCTGACGCAACTCCTCGTCGTTCTCCTCGTGGCAGTACTCGCGTTTCACGTCCTTGCCCAACTCTTTCGACAACTCGATCTGTACGGCGCAGTGTTTCTTGATCTCCTCGTGGGCGAACTTGATGGCACCCAGCATCACCGCCTCCGAAACCTCCTTCATCTCACCCTCGACCATCAGGATGTTGTCGATGGTACCGGCGACCATGATGTCCAGATCGACCTGATCCATCTGCGAGAAATTGGGGTTGATGACATACTCGCCGTTGATGCGGGCCACACGTACCTCCGAGATCGGGCCTCCGAACGGGATGTCCGAGACTGCCAGAGCGGCCGATGCGGCAAGACCTGCCAGCGCGTCGGGTTGGATATCCTTGTCGGCCGAGATCAGGTTTACGGTCACATAAACTTCGGCGTGGTAGTTCGAGGGGAACAGGGGACGCAGAGCGCGGTCGATCAGACGGGCCACCAGAATTTCGGCGTCACCTGCGCGGCCTTCACGCTTGAGGAAACCGCCGGGGAAACGACCGCAGGCGGCATACTTCTCTTTGTACTCGACTTGCAGGGGCATGAAATCGGTGTCGGGTTTGGCGTCCTTGGCGGCCACGACAGTTGCCAGCAGCATCGTATCGCCCATTTTGAGGACGACCGCGCCGTCGGCCTGTTTGGCCAGTTTGCCCGTTTCGATCTCGATCACACAGCCGTCGCCCAAGGTGATCGTCTTACGGACTGCATTGTACAGCTTCTTTTCTTCCATAAATATTTTTACCTAAATGTGTGTTTTGCCTTCAAATTGAAATGAAGGCAACTTTTTGGAAGTTGCCCTCATTCCGGCCCTTCGGATTACTTGCGAAGGTTAAGCGTTTTAACGATTGCACGGTAGCGTTCGATATCAACGACCTTCAAGTACTCCAACAACTGACGACGCTTACCGACCAGACGCAACAAAGCACGCTGCGTGCCGAAATCGTGACGGTTGTTTTTGAGGTGCTCTGTAAGGTGGCTGATACGGTACGAGAACAACGCGATCTGACTTTCGGGCGAACCCGTGTCGGTGTTAGACTTGCCGTACTGACCAAAAAGCTCTTGCTTTTTCTCTGCTGTTAAATAAGCCATAATATTTTTTGTTTATTTAAGTTCCACTCTACGACGCATCCCCCTTACTGCGGATCACGCCAGAGCGTGCCACAAAGGTAGGAATTTTATAAGAATAAATCACCCGAAAACAAAATTTATTTCGCATTTGGGGCTGTTTTCGGTCGCCGTAAAGTAAAAAATCGTAATTTTGTCCCCGAAATCAGACTTTTGACCATGAAAACGAACATTTTTCGCATATTGTTTTTGTTTGTGACTCTTGCATTTGCATCCTGCGACAACACGCAAAACTCCTATATGATTGTCGAGGGTCCGATGCTCGGCACCCGCATGCGTATTGCGGCCGACATCAAGGGTCTTTCGCAACAGGAAGTTTTCGTGCGTGCCATGAAGATCGACCGCGCGATGAAATCCTCGATGTCGATCTTCGAAGAGGGGTCGCTTTTGAACCGCATCAACCGCAACGAAACCGACTCGATCGACAAACACATCCGCTTTAATTTCCTGCTTGCCGACAGCATCTCGTCGCTCTCGGCGGGACGCTACGACGTGACCGTCAAACCGCTGGTCGAGGCGTGGGGTTTTGCAGGCAAACACAGCCTGCCCGATCCCGACATCGACTCGCTGCTGCAATTTGTCGGTCACGACAAGATCCGCATCGAGGGCGACCGCATCGTGAAGCAAGACCCCCGCGTGCAACTCGACTTCAATTCCGTTGCCAAAGGCTATACGGTCGATCTTCTGGCGAACATGGTCGAAGAGTGCGGCGCACAGAACTACCTTGTGGAGATCGGCGGCGAGATCCGTTGCAAGGGACACAACCCCCGTGGCGAAGGTTGGCGCATCGGTGTCGAAACCCCGTTCGAGGGGAACCAGACCAACGGCGAATACCTCCAACGGCGCATCCGCTTCACGGAGGGCGGCATGGCCACTTCGGGCAACTACCGCCGCTGTTACCGCGATAAAGCGGGCAATCTCGTTGCCCACACGATCAATCCCCAGACGGGTCGCAGTGCCCTTTCGCGCCTGCTGTCCGTGACGGTGGTCGCCAAAACCTGCGCCGAGGCGGACGCACTCGGCACGATGTTCCTCGCAATGGGTGCAGACGATGCCCTCAGGATGGTCAGCGAACACCCCCGATACAACGTCTATTTCATCCTTGCGGGAAGCGAAGAGGGCAAATACGAGGAATTTGCTTCGGAAAGCATGAAAAATCTTTTGATGGAGGACTAAACCATGAAACAAGCAGTTTTTCTCTATAACAAACAGTCGGGACGCGGCAAGATCGAAAAGGTCGTCGATCAGATCGTTGCCGTTTTTGCCGAACACGGCTACCGGATGACCCCCCATGCGATCGACTTTAAAGCCAACCCCTACGACGGGAACGAGGAGATCGACCTGATGGTCGTGGCGGGTGGTGACGGCACGGTGAATTTCGCCGTGAACAGCATGTGCGCCAAGGGGCTTAACCTTCCGCTCGCCATCATCCCCGCGGGTACGGCCAACGACTTTGCCGGAGCACTCGGCATGTCGCACGACCCGATCGAGGCGGCACGCCAGATCGTCCGCGGCACGGAACAGCGGGTCGATTGCGGACGGGTCAATGACCGGTATTTCGTGAACATCCTTTCGTTCGGAGTCTTTACGACCACCTCGCAACGCACGTCCGACGAGCGCAAGCACAAGATCGGCAAACTGGCCTATCTGATCGAGGGAGCGCACGAGTTCCGCACGATGCACGCCGTACCCCTGAAGGTCGTGACCGAAAGCGAAGAGTTCGACTTCAATTCGCTGATGGTGCTGATTTTCAACGGAGAAACCGCCGGCGGATTCCACCTTGCCCGCAATTCGTCGGTACGCGACGGCAAGTTCGAGATGATCCTTCTGGAGAAACGCAACTTCTTCCGTTCGACCCTTGCAATGGGACGTTACCTGATGGGCGGCACCCCCAAAATCGTCCGTCACGTGCAGGCACACACCATTGACATTGTCTCGAAAATCGACGAGCCGACCGATGTGGACGGACAGCCCGGATCGCACTTCCCGCTCCACATCGAATGCCTTGCAGGTGCGCTCCGCGTCATCTGCCCCGCAACGGAATCCTGACGCGAAGCGACAATTCAACCAAAAAAACCATCTGTTTCTTGTTATCCAGAACAAAATTTGTTACTTTTGTCCTAAATAATTTACGATATGGAGGGTTCGAAGGTTATACGCAACTTGCGTGAGGGATTGCACAAGGTATCCATCTCGCGCATCAAAAAGGAGATGAACGACGTGTTTTATCTCTCGGACGATCTGGTAGTCACCAAACTCAGTCCCGACAACAACACGACGAGCGACTATCCCGCGTCGATCGACGGGTTCTCGGCGGTGATCATCATCGCGGGCGAGGCCACCGTGTCGATCGACATGCAAAATTACCACGTCAAACCCAACACCATCGTTTTTTTCAACCCCGACAGCATCATCCGCACGGTGAAGTGTTCGAACAATGCGCAGGCCTACTTTCTGGCATTCTCGCGCTCGTTCGTCAATGAGATCCAGATCGACCTCTCGACTTCGCTTCCCGTCTATATGCGCTTCGGGCAACAACCCGTCATGGAGGTGCGTCAGGAGGATGTCGATGAGATCCGCCAGTTGTTCCGCATGATCATGACCATGACGCGCAGCGACAAATCCCGCTACCGTCACGAAATCATCCGCACGCTGTTCACCACGGCCTTCTATATGATCACCGAGATCATCCTCCGCGAACAACCCGAGGAGGCGAAGCAGGGACGTTGCGAGGTGCTTTTCAACGAGTTCATGGCTCTTTTGGAACAGCACAGCAAACGCGAGCGAAACGTCAGTTTCTATGCCAAGGAGTTGAACATCACGCCCAAATACCTCTCGTCGGTCGTCAAGGAGGTGAGCGGCAAGACGGCGGCACGATGGATCGACGAATCGGTCATCCTCGAAGCCAAAGCCCTGTTGAAATATTCGGGTATGAGCATTCAGGAGATTGCCTATCATCTGAATTTCTCGACCCAATCGTTTTTCGGCAAATACTTCAAACAACATACCGGCACTTCGCCCTCGCACTTCAAACGCCGCGGTTAGAAAATTCGTGTCGGATGTTCCGATTCAAAGCACTTGCCGGGGGCAGGTGCTTTTTTATGTCTTTGCGCCGGACAGGATGTTTTTTTTTAAATACCCGGAGACAAAGCCCCATACCTATATTAATTTTCAACAGTCCGCATCAATATTTTAAAATATTATTTTAAGAAAAGCGCGATTTATTGAAAATATATTTGCAAAAGGCTTGTTGTTTCAGATATTTTTTATATTTTTGTAATCGTTTTAAACCAAAACAAGATGAAAAGCAGTTCAAAAAAAGATTATTCACCTGAGGATTTGAAATATCTGGATCTTTTGGCAGAAAAGTTCCCGACTATTTCGGATGCCGCCACCGAGATTGTGAATCTGGAGGCCATCCTCAATCTTCCGAAGGGAACCGAACATTTTTTGACCGATCTTCACGGGGAGTTCGCCGCTTTCCGGCATGTGCTGAAGAACGGATCGGGCGTAATCCGCCAGAAGGTACACGAGTTGTTCCAGCACACGTTGCGCGAATCCGAACAGCGCGACCTCTGCACACTGATCTACTACCCCGAAGAGAAACTCGAACTGATCAAACGCACGGAAAAGAACCTTCAGGACTGGTATCACATCACGATCAACCAGCTGATCGAGGTTTGCCGTACGGTATCGACCAAATACACGCGCTCGAAAGTCAAGAAAGCACTGCCGGAGGACTTCGCCTATGTGATTCAGGAGTTGCTGCACGAATCGGGCTCGCGCGAAAAGGTCAATAAAGAGGAGTACTTCAAGTCGATCCTGCGCTCGATCATCTCGGTGGGACGTGCCGACGAATTTATCGTGGCCATTTCGCACGTGATCCAGCGACTGACAATCGACCGCCTGCACATCATCGGCGATATTTTCGACCGAGGTCCGGGCCCGCACATCATCCTCGACACGCTGATCAACTACCACACGCTGGACATTCAGTGGGGCAACCACGACATGCTGTGGATGGGTGCCGCCGCCGGCAACCCCGCATCAATTGCCAACGTGGTGCGCATTCAGGCACGCTACGCCAACCTCGACGTGTTGGAGAACGGCTACGGCATCAACCTGTTGCCTCTGGCACGTTTTGCGATGGAGACCTACGGCAACGACCCCTGCAAGTCGTTCCTGCCGCGTCTGATGCCCGATGCGTGTCTTGACGAACGCGACATCCGTCTTTCGGCACAGATGCAGAAGGCGATGGCCATTATCCAGTTCAAATTGGAGGGACAGATGATCACTCGTCACCCCGAATACGACATGAAATCGCGTCTGTTGCTGGACAAGATGGATCTGAAGGCGGGTACGGTAAAGGTCGATGGCAGGGTTTATCCGCTGAACGACCTCAACTTCCCGACACTCGACCCCAAAAACCTCTACAAACTCTCGCCCGACGAGGAGGATGTCATGCAGCAACTCACCTCGTCGTTCCGCAACAGCGAGAAACTCCAGAAACACATCCGCCTGCTCTACCGCAAGGGAAGTCTTTATCTGGTCTTGAACTCCAACCTGCTGTACCACGCCTCGATCCCGATGAACGAGGACGGCACGTTCAAGGAGGTGGAGATCTGCGGCGAACGACGCAAGGGTCGTTCGTTGTTGAACCGCGTCGATCAACTGGCACGCGAGGCCTTTTCGGGCGAACGCGGCACGGCCGAACAGCAGGAGGCTCTGGATTACATGTGGTATTTGTGGTGCGGCAAGGATTCGCCCCTGTTCGACAAGGACAAGATGGCGACCTTCGAGGCCTATTTCATCGACGACAAGGAGGCACGCAAGGAGCGCAAAGGCTTCTACTACGCCCACATGGAGGACACGAATGCCTGCGGCATGATCCTCGAAGCCTTCGGTCTCGATCCCGCCACTTCGCATATTATTTCGGGACACATTCCCATCAAGAGCGGTAAGGGCGAAAGCCCGATCAAGGCGGGCGGCCGTCTGCTGATGATCGACGGCGGTTTCTCGCGCGCCTATCAGAAGGAGACGGGCATCGCAGGCTACACGCTCATCTACAACTCGTGGGGCATGCAACTCGTCCAGCACCAGCCCTTCGTATCGCGCCGCCGCGCCATCGAAGAGGGCTTGGACATCCTTTCCACGAAATTTGTCGTGGAGTCCGTCACGCACCGCATCATGGTACGCGACACCACCGTGGGTAAGGAGTTGCAGGTACAGATCAATGATTTACGGCAACTTTTAGACGCTTACAGAAGCGGCGTCATAAAAGAACGTAGATAAGTTTTGTTTTTCTTTTGGTTGGCGATACGAAACGGAGAAAGGTTGTCGTGATTTAAAGCGTCCGTTCGTATCCGATTTAGGGGAAGGGAGCATTCGTGCTCCCTTTTTTATGTCTCCACATACGGCTTTTCCTACCCACACGACTCTTATACGACCGCTCGTCACCGACTGCCACGTCCCCCCAATTCCCGACCTCCAATCGCAAAAACGTCCTCCCCTCCGCAACACACAAAAAAAAGACGGCCGTACCGAAGTACAGCCGTCTTGACATGTTCTGTTTTTCAGAGTTTTCTCTTCAAAACACTATTTTGTAACCTTTACATAAATATCAAGATCGACATTACGACCTGTAATTTTAGCCTTATTACTTGCATCCAAAGAAATACATTGATCAGAAGTACCCAGACATTTCAACTTTGCACCCTTTGTATCCGAAACAGACACCGCAAAAGTGGCATTACTTGATACACCATTCAGGAACTGCAAGTAAGACGTTGATTTACCGGCATACTTCGATACACCATCTACCATACTTGAGATCAACCAATTCTCTCCATCTCCGGCCAGTTCGAATTTGAAGATACGGGCATCGCCAATCCGATCAGCAGATAAGTCTCCCGTCACAGGTTCTGCATAATCCTTACATATAAGTTTACTCCATTCAATATCTTTACTCAAATAACGGGTCTGATTTTTAAAACCGACCATAATAAACTCGGCACCGTCCTTCAGCAACTGCCCCATATTGGCAGATGTCATACGGGTAAATACCACATTCTGACCGGGTTCGGGAGTAGGTTCGGGAGCGGCAACCTTCAGGTTCAATGCGATACGGTGAACATGACCGCGATCAAATTTCTTCGAAGGAACAGCAATCGTATAGGTCTGACCGTCCATCGTTTCAACGACAAAGTTACC
>RCNI01000096.1_pt1 | contig 58453 bp, 43 predicted proteins | sample 2041151 | NCBI WGS metagenome assembly RCNI01 (sample SAMN09708214, study PRJNA481090) | feces metagenome | isolation source: feces | place: Antarctica: Albino Rookery
CGGCTGCAGTGGTAGCAGACCTCCCGGTCGGGATTGGGGACATCATTGAAGAATTTCACCAGATTGTCAACGGTGGTTTCTGCAATGTTGTTCAGGGCCTCCTCAGTCAGGAAAGCCTGGTGAGAGGTGACGATGACATTGGGCATGGCAATCAGACGGACCAGGGTGTCATCCTGCACGACATTGGAAGAGTAGTCTTCGTAGAACAGGTCGCCCTCTTCTTCGTAAACATCCAGGCAGGCGCCTCTGACCTTGCCGGATTTGATTCCCTGAATCAGCGCTTCGGTATCCACCAGACCGCCTCTGGAGGTGTTGAGCAGAACAACGCCCTGCTTCATCATTGCGATGGATTCTTCGTTGATCAGGTGGTGGGTTTCGTCAGTCAGGGGGCAGTGCAGGGAGATGATGTCGGATTTGGTGAACAGTTCGGGCAGATCCACATAGTCAAGTCCGGCGTTGGGATTGGGGAACTTGTCGTATGCCAGAATCTTCATGCCGAAGCCGCGGCAGATGTCTGCAAAGATCTGACCGATCTTGCCGGTGCCGATAATGCCAACGGTCTTGCCGTGCAGATCAAATCCGGACAAACCGGACAGGCTGAAGTTAAATTCACGGGTGCGGTTGTATGCCTTGTGCGTCTTACGATTGACGGTGAGCAAAAGAGCCATAGCGTGTTCTGCAACAGCGTAGGGGGAGTAGGCGGGAACACGGAAGACATGGATCTTTCCGAAGCAGGCACGGGTATCAACATTGTTAAAGCCTGCGCAGCGCAGAGCAATAACCTTAACGCCCATTTCATAGAGCTTGTTAACGACGGTTTCGTTGACGGTATCATTGACGAAGACGCAGACACCGTCAAATCCTGCTGCCAGGGAAACGGTATCTTCGTTCAGTTTGGTCTCAAAATATTTAATTTCCAGATCAGTACCGGCGGCATAGTGATCAAAGCCGGGCATATCATAGGGTTTGGTATCAAAAAATGCAATCTTCATATCAGACACTCCTTTCTCAATTCGATAATATTATATCGATAAAAGCGTAATTTTTCAAGAGAATCTTTTCACAAAAAAGCAGCCAATTTGGCAGCTGTTTTCGTCATATTGATTTATTGCCTTAGAAGGAGCCAATCATACATACATCCCTGCAAAAAGAAAACCTCTGGTGTTAACCAGAGTCGGCTAAGGACAGTTGGAATGTAGGACACGGTGCAGTCCTTTGGCGTACACCAGATAAGGAAGTAATTTAGAAAACTCTAAAACTTTTTAATCCGGCGATGCAAAACGAACAATTCCGAGGAAGGTTCAAAGCGAACCGACCTCGGAATTATTCTAACAGGAAAGCCTATTAGAACAAAACTTGACTTGACTGCATTAATGTGTTACTATAAAGACCAATGAAATATTTAAACCGTTGAAGCGAAGATAAAGACAGTTATGCCTTCACAGAGAGTCTGCGATGCTGAGAGTCAGATAAGAAACAGGTTGTCAAATGGGTCGCTGAGGGCGCAGTCAAATATGAGAAATCATAGAGTATTCTGCGACGTGTTGGCATACGTCAGTTGTCGGGGATATGTTGGTATCCTGCTAAGCTGGACCTTATGAATCAAGGTGGCACCGCGGATTGGTATTAGATTCGCCCTTGACAGAAGTATTGATCTGTCAGGGGCGTTTTTGTTTTACAGACTCCTTTGACAGAAACTGTGAAATTTAAAAAGGAGTGTATTACCATGGAAAAAATTATTTTAACAGGAGACAGACCTACAGGAAGACTTCATTTGGGGCATTACGTCGGTTCGCTGAAGAGACGCGTCGCACTGCAGAACTCCGGGGAATACGAAAAAATTCTGATTATGATCGCCGATGCACAGGCATTGACGGATAATTTTGATAATCCAGAGAAAATTCGACAGAATATTATAGAAGTTGCCCTGGATTATTTGTCCGTTGGACTCGATCCTGCTGTTTCCACTTTGTTTATCCAGTCCCAGATCCCGGAATTGACGGAACTGACCTTTTACTATATGAACTTAGTCAGTGTATCACGCCTGTATCGAAATCCAACCGTCAAGTCGGAAATTCAGTTAAGAAACTTCGAAGCCAGTATTCCTGCAGGATTTCTTTGCTATCCCATCAGCCAGGCTGCTGACATTACAGCATTCAAGGCAACTACCGTTCCTGTTGGGGAAGATCAGCTGCCCATGCTTGAACAAACAAAAGAAATTGTCCGAAAGTTCAATACCATCTATCAGGAAGTACTGGTGGAACCTGAAGTTCTGCTGCCTGAAAATAGCGCCTGTATGCGTCTGCCCGGTACAGACGGAAAAGCGAAGATGAGTAAATCTCTCGGAAATTGCATTTATCTGGCTGATGCTCCTGAAGATGTCAAAAAGAAAGTGATGAGTATGTTTACAGACCCTCTGCACCTGCAGGTATCGGATCCCGGTCATCTGGAAGGCAATACCGTGTTTACGTATCTGGATGCTTTCTGTGAACAGCGGCATTTTGCAGAATATCTGCCGGAATATTCTTGCCTGGACGAACTGAAAGCACATTACCAAAGAGGCGGCCTGGGTGATGTAAAGATCAAAAAATTTCTGAACAGCATACTGCAAGAGGAATTGGCACCGATCCGGGAAAGACGTAAAGAATACGAAAAGGATATCTCCGGAGTTTATGAGATTCTGAAAGCGGGCAGTGAACAAGCCCGGATGATCGCAGCAAAAACTCTGGATGAAGTAAAGTCTGCAATGAAAATCAACTATTTTGAGGATAAAGCACTGATTCAAATGCACAGTATAAAGTATAAAAACTGATTCAAATGCACAGTATAAAGTATAAAAACTGATTCAATTTGCACAAAGATACCGCAAGTCCCGCAAAGGAGGCAGGCTTTGTCGGTTCAGCTTGTAATCGAATTGAAGGTTTTCCGGGATTTTCAGACCTACTCCAATTTATATAACCACCGATAAAAAAATGAGTGTATCAAAATCTGATACACTCATTTTGCATTTTTCGGATTACTTTCCTTTAGGGCCTTCCTGTTTCCGCCTGCCGGTTTTCATTGGTATGGAATTGTGCCGTGGATCCCCGGAGCTTTAGAATTCCATCGCCATCCGTTCCGATTCTTCCTGATCCAGCTCTGTAACCCGGCTGTCAATGACCCGGTACACCCGCTGACACAAGTTCAGCACGCTGGGGCGGTGCGTCGTCACGATACAGGTTTTATTGGGCTTCCGCTGAATAATATTTCTCAGCACTCTCCGTTCCGTGGTCACATCCAGCGCAGAAGTTGCCTCATCCAGCAGCAAGACAGGTGCATCCCGCAGGATTGCCCGGGCAATGGAAATTCGCTGGGCCTGCCCCTCGGAAAGGCCTCTGCCCCGTTCTCCCACGCTGGAATAGATGGTCTCCGGCAGCTTCTCCACAAAATCCCACGCACATGCAATTTTCAATGCCTCAACGATTTCTTCGTCAGTGGCTGACGATCTGACCATGCGCATATTATCCGCAATGGTACCGGACAGGATGGTGTTTCCCTGAGGTACATAGGCAATCAGGTACCGGGTTTCCGCGTTCATGCTCACCGCACTTCCATCGGCACAGACCAGCTCCACCTTGCCGAAGCCCGGCCGGATCAGGCCCAGAATCAGGCGGATCATGGTAGTTTTTCCCTCTCCGGAGGGGCCTACCAGCGCCACAATTTCCCCGGGACAGGCCCGGAAACGGGATTCGTGAATAACCTCTCTGCCATCCTTTTCATAAGCAAAGGACACATCCTGCATGCGAACCCGGAAGCCCTGATCACGGAACCGGTCCAGCTCCCGGCTCTGCTCGATGTGCTCTTCCCTGGGCAGCTCCACCAGCTCCCGGATTCTGTGGGCAGACACGGAGCTGTTGAGAAACGCCGGAATCACCTGCATCAGCTCGCTGAAGGCTCCGGAAAGTCTGTTTCTCTGCTGCAGGAACAGCGTCATGGTGCCGAAGGTGATGCTCTGGGTCCACAGACGGAACAGGCAATAGCCAAAGGCGGCAAATTCCGTCAGCGATTTCAGCAGCGATATGGCCGCATCGGTTTTGATTGTAAACAGGTTGTATTTCAGACTGACATCCTTCAGCTTTTCCTGAAAGGCACGCATTTTCCGGCTGTAGGCAGGCATGACGCCAAAGGACTTGATGGTATCAACGTTATAGAAGGTTTCCACCTGGAAGGTCATAACGTCACTGCTGACTTCCCGGACTTTTTTGCCATATTCTCTCTGCTTTTTCACGATAACGCGGGACATAAGCAGCAGAAACGGGGCACTTGCCACCGCAATCAGCGCCATCACCTTATCATAGTGAAAAATTACGGTAAAGGTCGCTGCAAAATTAAACAGACCCAGAACGATGCTCGGCAGCCAGCTGATGGCATTTTGGCTCACCACATTGACATCGCCGTTAAACCGGTTAAGCACATCTCCATTGCTGTAGCGGCTGATGGAGAGCCAGTCGGCATCCATGATTTTGTCAAAGATGTCCGCCTGAATGTCCTGATTGATTTTGATTGACAGCTTTGTGGAAATTCTGTTGACAATGCTGCTAAACACCAGACTGAACACCGCACTGCCGATCATCACACCCGCCATCAGAGGGAGTCTGCTGAACTGAAATCCGGTGATCACGTCGATCATATATTTTCCGGCAACGGTTCCTGCCAGTCCCAGCGATGTACTCAGAACGCCCAGAATGACATAAAACGCGATTGCTCCCTTGTATCTGGCGCTGTAGCTGAAAATCCACTTCCAGTCCTCCAGAATTTCCCGGAAGGTTCCGTCTTTCCACTTGGTTTTCAGGATCCGGAGAGACTCGAATGTGATTTTATCCTTATTTTGTTCCATATTTCCACTCCGTTTTCAGGTCGGCCCAGAGCTGCATTTTCAGTCTCTGTCCGTTCCGGAAGCACCTGTTTTTACATTTTTCTTCCCGAAATCGACGATTTCGTACTTTTCCAGCAGGGAAATCCGTCGATTTCCGGTGCTCAGAGCCTCGGAGATTTCCCGGCGGTTCGAATGCCGGAAATATTCTGCATCTCTTTGAATCCACGCAGCAGGCAGAAGCCATCTGTGCTTTTTCAGATACGGGTACCGGCTGCTCATATAGTCAAAATTCGGAAAAAGCGTTGTGCGCAGGCCGTTCTGTTTTCCCTGTCCGGCAGCCTGCAGCGTCATATTGGCGCTGTGATTCCTTCCGGCACTGCTTTTTCCGTAAATACCACTGTCCAGAAGATCTTCCAGCATATCCCCGGAATCCAGCTTCAGGTTCTCCGGCCTTTCCAGACCTGCCGCTTTCCATGAGAAGCCCAGGTATTTCTCGCCGATGTCAAACAGGTTCATCCAGAACACATACATGTGCTGCCTGCGGGTGCGCTTTTCCACTTCTTTCCAGTCAATCCGGTCTCCAAAGGTCTGGGCAAACATCAGCATATCGCAGATCTGCCGGATTCCGAAGCCGCTGTGCAGAAAATGCTTCAGCCCGTGGCAAAGAAGATACAGCATATGCTGTGTCGGATCCAGTGTCTCAATTCGGACATTGTCAATGTTTTCCGCTGTACGGCGGTCAAAAACATTCGGAAATTCTTCATTCAGTCTGCCGTAGGCCTGAGAATCCTCCGGAAACAGGGAAAGATGGATTTCCAGATGGACTCCAGTTACGGCATGGTGGTAGGTAATTTCATGCCTCTGCAGCGGATCGCTGCAGGTTTCTGCGGAAAATCCCGCCTCCCGGAGAACACGGTCTGCTGCATAAAACTGAGCTTTGGGAATCAGCAGGTCCTCGTCACAGGAAGCCCGGTAGTCCGGTTTGGCATACAGGCTGCGCAGAACAATTCCCTTAAGTACCAGTGCCGTCACTCCTGCGGCAGCCAGCTTCCGGTAAATCACCAGAAACGAATTTGTTTTGCATATCTGGATAATAACCGAGTCCCGCACCTGCCGGTGGTACTCTTCTCTGACCTGCTCAGGCAGGCCGGCAAAGGCCTCCGTATCCTTGATGGCATCGTACACGATGGGACAGACACTGTGCTGCGCCGCAAACTGCATCAGCCCGGGGATTTCCGCAGCTGAAAGCTCCATTTCCCCAGTCTCCATGTCTGGATGAAGAAAATGCTTCAAAATGCGCAAAAACAGTTCTTTTGGGATCATCGTCTCTGTCCTTTCTCTGGGTGATTTTATACAGGATAAGGTAAGGCATGTCTGCGGAGCACCCGAAATCGGGGTATTCGGAAAATCTCCGCTGCGGCATATATTTTCTGCATCGCAACAGCGGTCCTGCTGCCCGGCAATTTACCCTTTTCCCCGAAGCCAGCTGTATGCTTTCAGAACCGGCCTTCTCAGCGGGAGCATCCGGATCCAGACATATGCAAAAAAGTCCCACCAGAAATCTCCGTAGGAAATTAGTTTTCCCTTGCGTCTGACCTTTGTCACGACGGCAAAAATCTGATTTTCCATCACCGGGCCTTCCACCGCCGTCTGCGCATCACCGACAATATAGAATCCCTCCGGGCGGACCCTGTAAATCCGGTGCAGCACAAATGTGCCGTCCCGGCGCTGAAAAAAGACGATATCTCCTTTTTTCAGTCTGCGTTCCGGTTTCCGAAAAAAAATCGTGTCCCGCTCGTGGATCAGAAAAGGTGCCATGCTGTTTCCGGAAATCAGAAGCGGAACTTCCTTACCCGCTTCGGTCAGTTCCCGCAGCGCACTGATATATGGTTTGGTTTCGACAACTTTCATGGCCCAGTCCTTTTCCGTTCCCGGTAAAATGAAAAGGGAAAACGTTGTGTTTCCCCTTTATCCGTATAACCCCGGAGCACCGCGCCGGCTCCGGGCATGCGCTGCAAATCTGCCGCCGCAGCGGACAGTTTCGGCAACCGGGCCGGGCCGACTGTGCAGCGCTCATTTGCGGTTTTTATAGTACCACTCTTTTCAACACCTGTCAAGAGATTCTCCCCTATTTTACCGTTTTTCAGGAAGATTCCGTTACTTTTAATTGCATTTTAGTATTTTCCCCGTTTCGGATCTCCGCATGGCTCCTTCCGCCACGGGAACGGCAATTTTCGAATTGACGACAAAAAGCCCTGCCGGATTCCGAAAAAAACCGACAGGGCTTGGATCATTTTTACTCAGGGGGCTTTGGTAATCATGTCGATTCCCCGTCTGAGGGTTTCCGCGTTGATGGCACCTGTGGCCTTGGCAGCCAGCGTGCCGTCTTCATAGAAGAAATAGGACGTGGGCAGAGAGAAAACCCGGTAGGCAGCTGCCGCATTCTGGTCCTGATCCAGATAGACCGGGAACGTGTAGCCGCTTTCTTCCACAAACTTCATGGCAGATTCCTTGGTGTCCCAGTTTCCGTCCGTAACATTGACCATAAGGAACTGGATGGTATCTCCGAACTCATCGTAGGCCTTCTGAAAATCCGGCATTTCCATTTTGCAGGGGCCGCAGCGGCTGGACCAGAAATTCAGGACCATGGGTTTTCCCACAAAATCGGACAATTTGACCGGATTTCCCTGCAGATCATAGACTGTAAAATCCTTCTCCAGCCCTGTATGCGGTCTTGTTTCCGTCACGGACTGCTGTTCTTCGGCAGACAAAGAATTTCCGTCCAGCTTCGGTGCCAGGAATCTGTATCCTGCAAAGGCAGCGCCCAGAAGCAGTACCAGAACCAGCGCAATTACAACAGTTTTATTCTTCATTGACTTTCTCCTTAACTCAGCAGTATCATCAGACGGCCCATGTAGCCCGTCATCATCAGCACACCTACCACAACCAGCAGGCCGCCGCTGATCAGGTTAATGACCCGATAATGGCGCTTGATCCAGTTAAAGGCACCCTTGAGCTGATCGATCAGCAGAGCACTGATCAGGAACGGAATTCCCAGACCCACGGAGTAGGCCAGCAGCATTCCGGTTCCCTGCAGAACGTGTCCCTGCTGGGAAGCCAGCATCAGCGCAGAACCCAGGAACGCGCCGACGCAGGGTGTCCAGCCCAAAGAAAAAATCAGGCCGAACAGCACAGAAGAGAAAAATCCCATATTGGCGGTATTGACGCTGCGGGTGCTTCCATGGAACAGATTCAGCTTGAAAACGCCCATGAAATTCAGGCCGAAGAACACGACCACCAGACCGCAGACCAGATTTACCCAGGTCTGATGGGATTTCAGGAAGCTGCCGATGGTTCCGGCCAGCGCACCCATCACCATAAACACCACCGTAAAGCCCAGAACAAAGCCAAGGGCATTGGTCAGCGTCTTTTTGGAGCCTCGCTCCTCTCCGCCGGCGAAATAGGATACATAAATCGGCAGCATGGGAAGAAGGCAGGGCGAAAGGAACGTAATGATTCCTTCCAGAAATGACACGATATATTCCATAAATTACAGTTTCTCCTTTCGGGGAATCAGAAACGAAATCAGAAAACCGATTACGCCCACATAGACTGCTGCCAGCATCGGCGTTCCCAGAATCACACAGTTGCCTGTGGTGCAGCCTTTCACAGACCAGAGATAACCGATGAGCATACCCGCGCCGGTAAACAGCCCGGGAATCAGTCCTTTTTTCAGATAGTTCATCACTTTGTTCATAGACATTTCTCCCTTTCAGGGGGATTTTGATTCACAGCATATCCAGAATCTGCTGCTTGGGACGGGCACCCATGGACTGGTTGACGATTTTTCCGTTTTCCATCACCACCAGCGTGGGAATACTCATGATCTTGAAGGCAGATGCCAGCTCCGGCTGCTCATCCACATTGATCTTCACAACCTTGATCTGGGGATTTTCAGCGGCGATCTCGTCCAGAACAGGACTGACCATCCGGCAGGGGCCGCACCAGCTTGCCCAGAAATCCACAAGCACCTTGGAAGTGCTTTCCAGAACTTCCTGACGGAAATTTTCTTTATTGACATGAATAACAGACATAATCCATATCCTCCGAATCATTTAAATTTTGTATTCAGAGAATACCACATCTTTTTCCGCGCTTCCGTGATTTTATCACAGAGCCGACTCCGCCGGCCGGGCAGAGTGTTTTCCGGCGATGCAGCTGCCCGGCTTTACCGCTGGCATGCATAGTAAATAAACATCTCGTCACGATGCGTTTCCACAAAACCGACTTTTTCCAGCACATGCTGGCTTCTGGTATTGGTCAGAATGGTATCTGCCAGAACAGTCTGAACGCCAAGGGTATCGAAGGCATAATCCAGCGCCAGTTTTTCGGCTTGTGTTCCATAGCCATGGTCTTTATATTTTGATTTTCTCAGGGATATTCCAATCGTGACGGACTCCTTTGGAATCAATTCCTTAAAAATCAGTTCACCTACCATTTCCCCATCATGCACAATGGCCATGGGGATCTGCTGCTTGCGTTTCTTTCGTTCAATATAGCGGGCCACACCCTCTGCACTGTAGACATAGGGTTTGTACTGCGCTTTGTCAAAGTACAGATCCGGGTCGTTATCATAGTCCTGAAAATACACATCGTACATTTCGTCCGTCATGCGAACCAGAGAGATTTCCATACATACTCCTTTCTGTATTCCCACCGTCAAATACGGATTCCGGTTTTGCCGTAAATGATAACATAGATAAAACCGGAACGCAAGGGCGTTTGTTTCCATGGGCATTGCGGGCAGACCGTCTTTCCCTGCAGATATGAAAATCCTGCAATCGTCAGACACAAACGCCTGACGGTTGCAGGAAATATTTCCGGATTTTGGATATTCCAAACAGGTTCTATTTCTTCAGCAGCTGGCGGATTTTTTCCGCCACCTGGCAGTTCGGCTCAAAGGCACAGTTTCCAAAGCAGCAGTCCACTTCCACAAGTGTGCCGTCCTCTGTCACCACCGTGACCATCCGGCTGCCGTCGGCAACCCGGCAGTATCCTGTCAAAAAATCTTCCCGTTCCATCAGAAATCCTCCGTAACGCAATAGCCCATGGGCGAAAGAGTCAGCCAGTCCGGCGCAACCGTGTGCAGATTATGTCCGAGCAGCACGTGTCCTGCGGGTACATCCCACGGATCGTTGCTCCGATTTACATAAACGCGAAGGCGCTTACCATTGTAGGTTCTGGTAAAGCCCAGCCGGTGATCCTCGCCGTGGAAAAACTCCACCGTTCCCAGCCGAAGTACCTCACTGGATTTTCTCAGATTGCCCAGCCGCTTATAGTGCTCCAGCAGCTCCCGGTCTTCTCTGCCCCAGGGGTAGGTCCGCCGGTTGAAGGGATCCTTGCAGCCTTCCATGCCGGCTTCGTCGCCGTAGTAGAGACTGGGGCTTCCCGGCAGGGTATACTGGAGGAACGAAGCCATCAGCAGCCGCTCCTGTGCCACAAGATACTGGTTCCGGGACAGATGCCGCTTGGCATTTTCCTCCCGGCTGCCGTTGAAATCATCCACCAGCGTGGTCAGAATCCGGGCGGTATCGTGGGTACCCAGCAGATTCATGCTGCACTGCAGCACCTGCGGCGGATAATTCTCGGCTATGGTCATTACGGTCTGGCGCAGATTTCTTCCGTCGTCCCGCTCGCGCATGAAGTCGATAATGGCATTGCGGAAAGGATAGTTCATCACCGAATCCAGCACACTGTCCACAAAATAACGCTTGCGGATTCCGTAAGCTTCCTTGTTGGAGGCATCTTCCCAGACCTCACCGATGAGCAGGGCATCCGGTTTGATTTCCCGGATCCGCTTTTTGAGCAGAAGTACAAATTCGTTGGGCAGCTCATCCACCACGTCCAGCCGGAAACCGTCAGCACCGGCCCGGAGCCAGTGCTCCACAACGGAATCCTTGCCGGTAATGATGTATTCCAGAAAATCCGGGTGCATTTTGTTTACGGTGGGCAGTGTATCAAAATTCCACCAGCTCAGATAGGAATCCGGCCAGTTATAGAACGTGTACCAGTTGTAGTAGGGCGACTGCTGGGTGCAGTAAGCGCCTTTGCCGCCGAAAGCCCGCTCCTTGTCAAAATACAGGCTGTTCGAGCCGGTATGCGAATAGACACCGTCGAGAATCACCCGGATGCCCTTTGCATGAGCCGCACGGCACATGGCGGTAAAGTCTGCCTCAGTTCCCAGCATGGGGTCCGGGGTCTTATAGTCGCCGGTGTCATAGCGGTGGCTGGAAAAGCTCTTGCTGATGGGATTGAGGTACAGAATTGTGGTTCCCAGAGAAGCGATATAGTCCATTTTCTCCGTGATTCCCCGGAAATTTCCGCCGTAAAAGTCGTTGTTCAGAACCTGACCGTCATAGGTAGGCTGCCAGGAAACCTCCTCGTACCAGTCGGAATGGACGGTATACGGCTCCAGCTTCCCTGTCAGATCCACCCGTCCGGACTTGTGGAACCGGTCGGGGAAAATCTGATAAATAGTGGCACCCTTTGCCCAGTCCGGCGTGGAAAAATCCGCAGGAATGCAGCTAATCTGCCACATATCTCCGGCTTCCATGTTGGTGTCGTTTCCCTGCTTGAACAGTCGGAAACTGCCGGTACGGGTAGTGATCAGAAAATAATAAAAATACAGCCCGGGCTGTGCAAGGGAAAAGCTGCCCTGAAAAATCTCATAGGCGCCGCGCTTCATCTTGAACTCCATGGAAGCAGTCTGTGCATAGGTTCCGTTTTCCCACTGGAACAGGCATTCCACCTTGGTCGTCTGCACAGCTGCGGGGATGTAAATGCTCAGTGTGCACTTTTGGTCCGGAACCAGCGTTCCGAACGGATCCTTGTATAAGAGTTGTTTGCTGTCATAAAGGATACGCATAGATCTCTCCTGAATGTGAATTATTGATGCAGAAAGTATTGTCCTGCAGTGCAGGAGACAAGCCGGGGACAGCAGGCCGCCCCGGCTTATCAGAATGATTTATTTTCCGCACATATGATGGAACAGCTCCATATACCGTCCGGCGGGCTTGTTCCAGCTGTAATCCTGAATCATGTCCCGGTACTGCAGTGTACGGAACCCTGCCAGGTTGTTGTTATACAGCTTCAGGCAGCGCTTGAGGGCGCTGAGGAAATCATCTCCGTTATAGCTCTGGAACGTAAAGCCCAGGCCTTCTGCGCCGTCATCGTCGGCAGAGGGAACCGTATCCTTCAGGCCGCCGGTGGCATGGACCACAGGCACCGTTCCGTAGCGCATGGCATTCATCTGACTCAGGCCGCAGGGCTCCGACTTGGAGGGCATCAGGTAGATGTCGCCGCCGGCATAGATCCGGGAGGCCAGACTCAGATTGAAGGTGATCTTTGCAGCGCAGCGATCCGGATACTCATTGGCAAGATCCCGGAAGAAGGTCTCAAACTGCGCCTCGCCGGTGCCCAGAATCAGCAGCTGGCAGTCCTCTTCCCACAGGAGTCTGCGGGCGATGTAGCACAGCAGATCCAGGCCCTTGTGTCCCGCAAGCCGGGTGACCATGACCATCAGAGGCACATCCGGTCTGACCGGCAGGCCGACTTCCTTCTGAAGTGCTGCCTTACAGGCCGCTTTTCCCTGAGTAAAGGTGTCTGCATTATAGTGTGCAGGCAGTGCAGGGTCTGTTTCCGGATTAAAGGTATCCGTATCGATGCCGTTTGTGATACCGGTAAGCTTCCACGCATTTCCGGAGATCACACTGTCAAGCCCGTGGGCATAGTAGGGATACATCAGCTCCCGGGCATAGCTTTCGGAAACCGTGGTGACCATGTCTGCCGTCTCAATGGCACCTTTCATCATGTTCACAGAACCATTCATGTCCAGGCAGCTGCGATACTCCCAGGGAAGGCCCAGCACATCATCGAAGAAGTCGCTGTTTGCCCAGCCCTGATACTCGATGTTGTGAATGGTGTACATAACCTTGGTATCCGGGAAGCGTTCCCGGTACAGGGCTTTGAGGTAAGTCGGTACCAGGCCCGTCTGCCAGTCGTTGCACTGGATCACGTCAGGGGTGTACTTCACAGCACACAGCGCTTCCAGGCAGGCCTTGGAGAAGAAGGCAAACCGTTCGCCGTCGTCCATTGCGCCGTAAATTGCGCCGGGCCGTCCGGCAAAATAGTATTCATTGTCCACAAAGTAGACCTGAACGCCGTCCCGGCGATTGGTCAGGCGCAGGATTCCGCAATACTGCTGGCGCCAGCCCAGTGCCAGCTGGAAATGAGAAACCAGCTCCACCGTGTATGCGGGATTGTTCTTGATTTTCTGATAATACGGAAGGATCAGCACCACTTCATTGCCGGGAATCCGGGCAAGTGCAGCAGGCAGAGCCTCCATTACATCGCCAAGTCCGCCGGACTTGACATAAGGTGCTCCTTCGGAAGCGAAGATCGCAATTTTCATACAATATCTCCCCTTTTAATCATCACGGGGCTCTTGGCGGTTCCGATAAGCTTGGAGCCGGGGCGAACCACAACATCCTTGTCCAGAATTACGTACTTGAGCTCGGAATTTTCTCCGATTACGGTGTCGTTCATAACCACGCAGTTTTCCACGGATGCGCCTTCGCCTACCGTAACCTGGCGGAACAGAACAGAGTCGGAAACATCGCCCTCGAGCATACAGCCGTCAGCCACAATGGAATCGCGGATGCTGCAGTTTTCGCCGTAGTAGCTGGGCACGCGGTCACGGACCTTGGTGAACACATCATGATCTCCACCGAACAGATCATGGCGGACTTCCTTGTTCAGCAGCGCCAGCGAATTGTCGAAGTATTCCTCGATGGACTCATTGTACAGAGCCACACCTTCATACTGATAGACATTCAGCGTCAGCGCCTTCTTCTGCCAGTTGCCCAGCACCAGATTGCGGTCCATATGGAATTCATTTCTTGCCACGCACTCCTGTACCTGCTGAATCAGGAACTTCTTGGACAGCACAAAAATATCCATGGAGGCCAGATAATTGGGGGAAGCCACATAATCAACCGCCATATCGGAGATTTCACCCTTGGAATCCAGCTTCATTGCCAGATCCAGACGCTTCTTTCCGTCTGCGATGCCTGCCTTTGCCACAACCGTGACATCCTTGCCGCTGGCAACGTGAGAATCAAGAATCTTCTTGATATCCAGATTGCTCAGGATGGAGGAGCCGCTCATGACCACATACTCATCCTCCGGGCCGTATTCCAGGAAGTTCATGGCAAAATACAGGGTTTCCAGCTTGCCGTTGTAGTGGTCGGTGGTGGACATGGAGTAAGGTGTCAGGAATTCCAGACCGCCCTCGCCCAGCTCCAGGCCCCATTCTTCGCCGGAGCCGATGTGGTGCATCAGCGACTGGTAATTGTGACGGGAGATGATACCGATGTGATGAATTCCTGCGTTAGCCATATTGGAAAGATGAAAGTCGATCTGACGGTAGCGGCCTGCAAAAGGCACCGCAGCCGTTGCCCGCTGATCGGTCAGATTTCCAATGTCGCCGTCATTGGCGAAAATAATACCCATTACATGCATATCGGTTCTCCTCCTTACAGCATTTCACCGGGCAGCAGCACGGTGTTTGCTTCAACCACAGCGCCCTTGGAGGTAACGCTGATTTTTTTCTTATCCTGGGGACGGAATGCTCCGCCGACTACGGCGTTGGAGCAGATCTTACTGTTTTCGCCCAGAATTGCGTGACGGACAATGGCACCCGGTTCAATGGTAACGCCGGGCATGACCACAGAATCCTCCACCAATGCACCTGCACCGATGGTGCAGCCGACAGAGATCACGGAATGCCGGACCGTGCCGTAGACTTCGCAGCCTTCTGCGATAAAGCAGTTGGCCGTCACAGCAGCCTCATCGATGTAGCTCGACGGCATGGCGTTGTTCCGTGCGAAAATCTTGGAGTGCTCGTCCCCGCGGATGTCAAAGGCCGGGTTTTTGCCCAGCAGCTCCATGTTGGCCTCCCACAGGGAGTCAATGGTGCCCACATCCTTCCAGTAGCCGTTGAAGGTGTATGCCATCAGCTTCTTGCCGTCACGCAGAAGATTGGGGATGATATTCTTGCCAAAATCGTTGCTGGAGCCGGGGGTTTCTTCGTCTGCAATCAGATATTCCCGCAGAACCTTCCAGTTGAACACATAGATGCCCATAGAGGCATTGGTGGACTTGGGAACCTTGGGCTTTTCCTCAAACTCGTAGATCGAATTGTCAGGATTGGTATTGAGAATGCCAAAGCGGGACGCCTCTTCCAGAGGAACATTCCGGACTGCGATGGTGCAGTCGGCATTGTTGTGTGCATGGAATGCAACCATGGAAGCATAGTCCATCTTGTAAATATGGTCACCGGAAAGCACAACGACGAATTCCGGGTCATAGCGCTCGATGAAGTCAATATTCTGATAAATTGCATTGGCCGTGCCCTTGTACCAGCCGGACTTTTTGTCGTGGCGCTCATAGGGGGGCAGAACCTGCGCACAGCTGTGGGTCTTGTTCAGTCCCCAGGGCTGGCCGTTTCCGATATACTCATTCAGTTCCAACGGCTGATACTGGGTCAGGATACCAACGGTATCGATACCGGAGTTTACGCAGTTGGACAGTGGAAAATCAATAATGCGGTACTTGCCGCCGAAGGGGACAGCAGGCTTGGCGGTGTTTTCCGTCAGGACCTTCAGGCGGCTGCCCTGGCCGCCTGCCAGCAGCATAGCAATGCAACGTTTTTTCTGAAAATACATGGTCACAGCTCCTTAACGTGATGGATTTTTCCTCTTATATTTGCTGCAGCAAATTGTGCAAATATACCTTTCCTCACCGGAAAAAGCTTACTATTCGCTTTATTTTCCGGAATTTTTCTTTGTATTTTTCCTTCTGGTTCGTCCCGTACCTGCGGGTGTCTTCTTTGCAGCCTTTTCCTTTACGGCCGCTTTCTTTTCAGACGCTTCCTTTCCGGCTGTTATCTCAACAGCTTTCTCTTTTCCGGCAGTTTCCTGAACGGATTCTTCCTTTGCAGCGGTTTCCTTTGCAGGGTCTTCTTCCTCCGCTTCTCTGGCTGCCGCCCGGGTGTAGAAGGTTACGGACATGGGCGGAATCCGGAACAGAGCAGAATACCCATACTCCCGGAACGGAACCTTTTCCGCTGTAACTGCAGGAACCTCAACACCGGTGCCGCCATATTCGAGCTTATCCGAGCAGAACACGGGCCGATAGGTTCCGGCCTTCGGTACGCCCAGACGGAAATTCTGACGGTCCACAGGGGTGAAATTGATAATGCAGATCAGTTCCTTCTTTCTTCCCATCCGGCGGAATGCCAGAATGCTGTGATCGCCGTCATCCGGTTCGATCCACTGGAAGCCGTCCCAGCTCAGATCATCAGCCCAGAGAGCCTCGTGATTCTGATAGAACATGTTCAGGTCCCGGTTGTAGGCAAGCATCTTGCGGTGCATATCATAGTCCAGCAGGAGCCAGTCCAGAGCCTGCCGGAAGTTCCATTCGATAAACTGGCCGAACTCTGCGCCCATAAAGCACAGCTTCTTGCCCGGATGGGCCATCTGATAGCCCCGGAGGGTCCGCAGTCCGGCAAACTTCCAGAAGTAATCTCCCGGCTGCTTGTTGATCAGGCTGCATTTTCCGTGAACCACCTCGTCGTGGGAAAGCGGCAGAATAAAGTTCTCGGAAAATGCGTAGGTCATGGAAAAAGTCAGCATATTATGCTTATATTTCCGGTAGAGGGGATCCTCCTTTATGTACTTGAGGGTGTCGTTCATCCAGCCCATGTTCCACTTGAACAGGAAGCCAAGGCCACCGTCAAAATCAGGCTTGGTCACCATCGGATAGGAGGTGGATTCCTCTGCTGCCATAATCACATTCCTGCGAACGGAGAAGCAGGCTCTGTTGAGCTGTCTGAGGAAATCGATAGCCTCCAGATTTTCCCTGCCGCCGTAGCGGTTGGGCTTGTAATTGGGTCGGTTATAGTCCAGATACAGCATGGAACTGACCGCATCCACCCGCAGACCATCCACATGGAACATTTCCAGCCAGTACACCGCATTGGAAATCAGGAAGCTCTTGACCTCAGGCCGCCCAAGATCAAAGATCCGGGTAGTCCAGTCGGGATGCTCATTCATCGCCGGATCACCCAGCTCATAGGTGGGGGTTCCGTCAAATTCGTAAAGGCCGTATTCATCCTTCGGAAAATGTGCCGGCACCCAGTCCAGAATCACGCCGATTCCCGCCTGATGGAGCACATCCACAAATTCCATCAGTTCTTCCGGCGAACCATAGCGGGAAGTGGGTGCATAGTAGCCCGTCACCTGATATCCCCAGCTGGGATCGTAGGGATACTCACTCAAAGGCATCAGCTCAACGTGGGTATATCCCATATTCCGGACATAGTCTGCCAGCATGGGGGCCAGCTCAGAATAGGTGTACAGGCTGCCATCTTCCTTTCTGCGCCAGGAGCCCAGATGCATCTCGTAAATGTTTACAGGGCTCTGCAGCGGAGAATGTTTGGCACTGCGGTTCATAAAGATCTTGTCATGCCATTTGTAGTTGATGCTGCAGATGACGCTGGAGGTATCCGGCGCACGGCAGGTGCGGAATCCCACAGGATCAGCCTTGTACACACGTTTGCCGCTCCAGTGACGGACCAGATATTTGTAGGCTCCGCCGACCTTGGGATAAACGGACCAGGCTTCCCAGATACCCTGAGAAATTTTCCGCATGGGAAGGTCGTCGGGATTCCAGAAATTAAAATCGCCTACCACATTAACACCCTGGGCATTGGGCGCCCAGACACGGAAAACAAAACCTTTTTTCCCGTCCCGGGTTTCCGGGTGACAGCCCAGATACTGGTAGGCTCGGATATTGGAACCATTGTGATAGGTTGTAAGAAATTCATTCAGCTCTTCTTCTGTCATAATTCAAAATCCTTTCCTTTGCATAGGATCAGAGATCCGACGGAAGGCCCCACGTCAGGCTTCTCCATGCATAACATACCATATTTTTCGTTTTTCTGAAATAGGGATAATGTCTAAACTTTTTTTCGATTTTACGTCACTTTTAACAACTTTCTACCATATGGCAGGAACTTTCATGGGTATTCCGACAGTTTTCCCTCATTTTCGTCAGAATCTGACAGATGTAAATTTTTCTGCTTTTTCCTCAGTTTCCGGCCGGAGTCTTATCTGCGCAATACAAATTCCGCCGGTCGCAGCGCATTCTCTCCCGGGAAGGTCCGGAAAGATCCGACCATTTTTGACAATGGCTTTCGCAGCTCTGTTTCATACCGCAAATCGCATCATTTTCTCATCCGGAATGCGTTTTTTCTTGTGCATATTGTACTCCATAATTGCAGGAAAAGCAAGTGTCCGCCAGGGGCGAATTAAAATTTATCCTACCATCCAATGAAAATTTTTCTCCAGTCAAATCTTCACTCCCTGCTTGCATTCAAAAATCAGCCGTGGTACTATGGAAAAAAATTTCAAGGAGGAATCCTCATGATTGTCCGTCAAACCACACCGGAAGAAAACTACCGCATTGATGAGCTGTTTGGAATTGCATTCGAGCAGCCGATTCCCGCCCGGGAAGTCTGGCAGCCTGTGGACCGGGAAAAGTGCCGTGACTGTCACTGGGCAGCCTTTACCGACGACACCCGGGAAATGATGAGCTCCATCCTGATTACGGAATTCGGCTTTCATTTTGACGGCTCCCAGTGCAGGATGGGCGGCGTCGGCGGTGTCTCCTCTCTGCCTGAATACCGCCGGCAGGGAGGTGTCCGCGGCTGCTTTGAAAAAGCGCTGCCCGATATGTACGAAAAAGGCTTTGATTTTTCCTATCTGTATCCGTTTTCCACCTGCTTTTACCGGAAATTCGGCTACGAAAACGCAGTGCAGAAATATCAGGTCTCTGTAAAGCTCTGCCATCTGACCCCGGAACCGACCTCCGGTACACTGCGCCTTGCTGAAGCCGCCCACCCGCTGACAGAAGCCTTTCGGGCCATCGATCAGGTATGGGAAAAACGCTACAACATGATGGTCACCCACACCGACCGTGACTACGCCTGGACCGAGAAGCTTTCTCCTGCGGTGCAGCAGTCCTTCTCTTACGTTTATTTTTCCGAAACCGGAAAGCCCAAGGCCTATGTCACCTTCACCAAAGCGGATCAGCCCGACGGCAGAAATCTGGTGGCACAGCGTTTCTGCTTTATCGACCGGGAAGGCTTTTCCGGGCTGCTGCGTCTGTTCAGAAGTCTGGCAGCTGACCACGATTATGCCAAATTCCAAATTCCCGCTGAGCCGGCCATGCTCTACCACCTGCCCGAATGGGCCATGCGGGGCGATGTTCAGTGGTCGCTGGTTCCCGCCGGCATGGTCCGGGTGGTCAATGCTGCCGCAGTTCTGAAAAAGGCGGCCTACATCGGCTCCGGCTCCCTGCGTCTGCAGCTGCGGGATGCCCAGATTTCCCAGAACAATGGCTGCTTCAGCATCACCTATGCCGACGGAAAAGCCATCTCTGTGGAGCGGTCTCAGGACAAGCCCGACATTGTGATGGATATTTCCACATTTTCCGCACTGATTTCCGGTGTGTCTGATTTTGAAAGTGCCTCCCAGTGGATCCGGGGCATGGAAATTCGGAATCCCTACGCCTGCTTCCGGCAGGTATTCTACCGCAAACCCATGATGATCACCGATTTCTTCTGACAAAAAACCCGGGAACGGCACAATCCGTTCCCGGGTTTTTCAAAACACAATGGCACGCACCGCCGCAAGAAGCAGCAGGTGGGCCGGATAAAAAACGTAAAAGCCCCATTTTGCGTTCTTTCCCCGCTTCCCCGTGCTGCACGCTGCCAGCACTGCCGCGGGCAGGGCCCACAGCTCCGTGAGATTTCCCGCCGACAGCACCGCCACTGCCAGCAGTGCGCCAAGCCCCGGATTTTTCCGGAACAGATAAAAACTCAGAATTGCCGCCGTTCCCGGGCCGCCGTAATCCGAATGCAGCAGCTTCTCTGCAGCAAACCAGACCGCCCCGCACAGAAGGCACGCAAAAACAAGGTACAAAGTTTCCCCAATTACGGAATTTTTTCGCCGTTTCTCCATTTCCTGCATACCCCAGATCAGCAAAAGACCCAGAAAAAGCGTAAAAAACACGTTGTTGCTCCGAAATTCCAGCACTGTTCCATGGAAAGCCAGATCAAAGGGAATCTCTGACAGAATGCCTGCCAGCAGCAGTCTTGCCAGATATCTGCGGATGTTTCCGGTATGCAGAAAGCCCTGGACCAGCAGGTAGCAGTACAGCGGAAATGCGGTCCTGCCGATGATGCGCAGGACCTGTGCCCAGACTTCTGCACCGGCCGCCCCTGCCCGCTGCAGCGGATACAGGAGCACGACCGCAACGTGATCGAGCAGCATGCATCCGGCTGCGATCAGCTTCAGGTGGTAGCCATCCAGTCCGGAAATCTTCTGAATGTGCATATTTTCTGCCCCTCCAAATGAAAAATTCCGGCAAACGGAGGTTTGGTCCGTTTGCCGGAAAACACGTTGATTTCAGTCAGCTTACAGCATTTACGCAGCTGCGGATGATCTGTTCCATCTCCGCCTTGTGCAGCTGCATATCCCTGGCAAGTGCAATCTGGCAGCGGGTACGGACCAGATTGTGCTCGGCGTAACGGATATTGAAGTAGGGATCTCCCAGGATGTAGTCTGCCAGGAACCGGGTGGACAGCTCAACTGCAAGGCAGAAGCTGCTCATCGCCAGCGTATCCAGCTCCGGGCCGGTCAGCGTGCTGGCCGTCATGGAAAGGAATCCCTCTGCAAAGGCCCGCATGATGTCCAGATCAATGCCGGCTTTTGCAGAATCTTCACAGTCCTCTTCCACCTTGTTGGCAACGAAGCGGATGGCATCGCCGAAATCGTGTGCCACCAGACCGGGCATGACGGTATCCAGATCAATGACCACCAATGCACTGTTGTCCTTCGGGTGGAACAGAACATTGTTGATCTTGGTATCGTTATGGGTTACACGCAGGGGCAGAACGCCCTGCTGCTGCAGATCCGTAAGCCGGCAGGCCTCTTCCTTGACAGACATCAGGTAGTCAATCTCGGACTGCACCTGTGCCACTCTGCCTCTGGGATCTGCCGCAACGGCAGCTTCCAGCTGTTCATAGCGCTTTCTGGTATTATGGAAATCCGGAATGGTCTCATGCAGCTGTGTAATGTCAAAATCGGACAGCTCCATCTGGAACTCTCCGAATGCCTTTCCGGCATTTCTGACCACGTCTGTATTGACCACGGCATTATAGGTAATGGAGGGAATGAAATTGGTCATTCTCCAAAAGTTTTCACCGTCTTCCACATAAATCTTTCGGTCGCTGGTATGATGAAAGTGCAGGGCCACCTGACCGGGTTTTTTTCTGCGGATGTGCTCGGTAACTTTATCAATATTTTCCATCAGTGCAACAGGCTTACGGAAGGCATAAGTGTTGACATTCTGAATCAGATAAGACTTAGGGCTTCCGTCAGGCTGACGGAATTTCACTTCATAGGTACGATTGACATTTCCGACCTGAATGGTTTCATAGCCGAGAAAAGCACCCTCAATACAGAACAGGCGGCTGACCTGTTCAAGCTTTTGATTCATATCCATACTCATGAATCCTCTCACAATCAATGGAGCTAGGCCGCTCCAGTTATATGCTACCCTATTATGCATAGGCACAACAACTTGTATTGTATTCGATTTGCGTATTAATGTCAACATAGAATGTGTCTTTTTCTTGTTTTCAACTGTTTTTTGTTGGTTTTAACAGACTTTTGTGGCATAAATCAGCAGAATAAACTCTTTTTACGGGCAGTCATGGGATGAATTTTATTTGTGTCTTTATTCCGTATGGTATATCGTATGCCTCATCCGCGCTTTTCTTGCCTGCCATTGTGTTTTCATTGCTTTTCCTGTCCGCCGCCGGAATGAAATCCCCATATTTTTCCGAAAAATCTGTCTGCAATCGTTTTTCTGCGGTATTTTTTTGCATATCTGCGTAATTCAGGCAGATAATAGATAAGCAGGAAGAAAAAGAAGGAGGAAATTCTATGAAAGCAACAGGTGTGGTACGGCGTGTGGACGATCTTGGAAGAGTCGTCATTCCCAAGGAAATCCGCCGCACTCTGAGAATCCGCGAGGGCGACCCCTCACAGATAACACGGACTCCGTCCCATGACTTCTGTATGGCGCTGCTGGAGTTTTCCGCAAGAGCAGGCACCTGCCCGTAGCAAAACACCGTTCGGCCGTACCGGCTCTGCGCCGTATTTTTCAGAAAAGTACTTGACTTGCTGCACAATTAGGGTATAATGGGTAAAACCTCAGGAGGTATGACAATGTCTGATTATCTGTGCATGATGAATCACCAGTCCGGTAATTGTAATTTCAGTACCGGGCCTGCATTGTCGTACACTTTTTAAAGACTCCGTCGGTCATTAAAAAATACATGCAGTGTAAGCCAGCCCGATCACGGTTCGCTTACACTGCTTTTTTATTCAGAAGGAGGATTTTCTGATGAACACACCTGTTGATATCTCTGACGTTACCCTGCAGACCCAGCGGCTGCTCCTGCGCCCTTGGCAGGAAAGTGACCTGGAAGATCTGTATACGTATGCCCGCACAGACGGTGTCGGCCAGATGGCCGGTTGGATGCCCCATAAAAACCGGGCGGAATCCGCCGAAATTCTGGCTCTGTTTATTGCCGGAAAGTATACCTTTGCTCTGGAATATCAGGGCAGGGTGATCGGCTCCATCGGCATTGAACCGTACAACGAAGCACACTACCCGGAGCTGGCAAACATAAAAGGCCGGGAGCTGGGATATGTACTGTCCAAAGACTACTGGGGCATGGGCCTGATGCCCGAAGCCGTTAAAGCCGTGATCCGGTATCTGTTTGAACAGGTGGGGCTGGATTTCATTCTCGTTGGGCACTTCAGCTGGAACCGGCAGTCCGCCAGAGTGATCGAAAAATGCGGCTTTCAGCCCATAAAAACCTGCACCTATGAAACGCGCTGCGGCACAACGGAAATTTCCGAAGAAAGCATCCTCTTCCGTCCTCATTATATGCACGGATACACTTATCGTGATGATTCCGATCTGGTTCAGGAGCTGTACCGCCGTATGGACGAAAGCACGCGCCTGACCGGCTCCAAAGCCTCCCGTGTGGAGTTTCTGACCACCACCCGCTACATAGAGCGCTATCTGAAGCCCGGCGCAAAAATTCTGGATGTAGGCGCAGGAACCGGCGAATACAGTCTGTACTTTTCCCGAAAAGGCTATTCCGTTTCCGCTCTGGAGCTGTCCGACCGCAATACTGAGGTGTTCCGGAGCAGGCTGACCGACGGGGACACCGTGGAGCTGGTGCAGGGAAACGCCCTGGATCTGAGCCGATATCCGGAGGAATCTTTCGATGCCGTGCTTGTGCTCGGGCCGCTGTACCATCTGCACAGCCGATCTGATCAGCTGCAGTGCATCGCCCAGGCCCGGCGTGTATGCCGTCCCGGCGGCAAGCTGTTTTTCGCCTTTCTTTCCAACGACATGGTGCTGCTGACCATGTTCCATGAGCATCAGGATTACTTCCGCAACGGAGAATACGACAAGGAAACCTTCCGGCTGACGGATTTTCCCTTTGTGTTCCATACCGTGGATGCCTGTCGGGAGCTTCTGCACGACAGTGGACTGACTATTCTGCATCAGGTGGCTTCCGACGGTGTCAGTGAGCTGCTCAGCTCCAAAATCAATGCAATGGACGATGAAAGCTACGCCCAGTACCTGCGATATCATGCCTACTCCTGCGAAAAGCCGGGCCATCTGGAGCTTTCAAACCATCTGCTTTTTGTGTGTGAATAAACGTTTCTTTTCCGCAGCCGTCACATACAGATATTCTTTTCTGTCCCCAGGCTCCCGCAATGTGATTTTCTCACGGAAGATAACTGCCTGTTTGGGCTATACTGAAAGAAAAACGGAGGAACGCCTTATGGAAATGGACCAGATCATGAAACAAAAAAACTTTGCCGTTCTGGGAGATACCCTGAACCCGGAAAAATATGCGTATAAAATCAAGCAGCAGATGCTGAATGCCGGCTACTGCGTTTATCCAGTTGGCAAAGAACTGGCATCCCTGAATGACATTGCCGGCGATATCGACATCATCGACCTGTGCATTCACCCTGTCAAAGGGCTGCAGCTTCTGCAGGAAAACCGCAAACCCTTCCGGTGTATCGTCATCCAGCCGGGCGCTGACAGTCCCGAGCTTCTGGCATGGCTGGAGCAGCAGCACCTTCCCTATGTCCACGGCTGCCTGCTTCAGGGGCTGACTCTGCATTCCAGTTTCTGAACTTTCCAGCTGCAATTTCTGTAAAACCCCGGGAAATTTTCCGGACCGCTGCGGGCCAAAGACAGTAAAAGCGGGAGGTACGGCAATGGTACCTCCCGCTTTCTGTATTGTGGTCAATGTCCTGCTGATTTATATTCAGGCACACAGGACGGATCTGCCTTTATTCCTTCTCCAGAATGTCGGCAATCCGTCTGCAGGCAAAGCCGTCTCCGTAGGGATTGGAGGCGTTGCTCATCTGCGCATAGGCCTGGGGATCTTCCAGCAGCTTTTTGAACTGGCTGTAGATGACCTCTTCATCGGTGCCCACCAGTTTCAGGGTTCCGGCTGCAATTCCCTCCGGGCGTTCCGTGGTATCCCGCATGACGAGAACCGGCTTTCCCAGAGAGGGAGCCTCCTCCTGAATTCCGCCGGAATCCGTAAGAATCATGTAGCTTCTGGCCAGGAAATTGTGGAAGTCCAGAACCTCCAGCGGCTCAATAATGTGGATCCGGTCATCATCTCCCAGAATCTCTTCGGCAGTCTGGCGCACAACCGGATTCATATGAATCGGATAAATTGCCTTGACGTCGGGGTGCTCGTCCATCACCCGGCGGATAGCCCGGAACATATTCTGCATAGGCCTGCCCAGATTTTCCCGGCGGTGGGCTGTAATCATGATCAGGCGGCTGTCTCTTGCCCACTCCAGTTCCGGGTGCGTGTAATCCTGACGGACTGTGGTTTTCAGCGCATCAATGGCGGTATTGCCGGTAACATAGATGCTGTCTTCCTTTTTGCCTTCCTTCAGCAGGTTCTCCCTTGCCATCTGGGTAGGCGCAAAATTGTAGCAGCTGATAATGCTGACTGCCTGCCGGTTGAATTCTTCGGGGTAAGGCGAATAAATATCATAGGTACGCAGACCGGCTTCCACGTGCCCCACCGGGATCTGCTTATAGAAGCAGGCAAGGGCAGTGACAAAGGTTGTGGAGGTGTCCCCGTGAACCAGCACCACATCGGGCTTTACTTCATCCAGAACCGAACCGATACCGTTGAGGATATTGGTCGTAATGTCGAAAAGCGTCTGCTTGTCCTTCATAATGGACAGGTCATAGTCCGGCTTTACATCAAAAGTTTCCAGAACCTGATCCAGCATCTGCCGATGCTGCCCGGTTACGCAAACCACCGTGTTCAGATTTTCCCGTTTTTTGAGTTCTTTGACCAGAGGGCACATTTTAATTGCTTCCGGCCTCGTGCCAAACACCAGCATGATCTTTTTCATACGACTGTCCCTTTCTGTGCAGGCAGCTCTTCCCCGCCCCGTGACTGTCCGGGCACACAGTTTCCGCCCGGGTCAATTTTTGTCTTATTATATCACTGTTTGCCCTGACCTGCAAGCAGAACCGTAATCAGACCGGAAAGCAGGTGCGCTGTTTCCGCAAAAATATGATATGCAGCAGAAAATTCCAGATATAAAGAAGTCCGGGAAGCTCCTTTGCGGGGAGTCTTCCCGGATGTTTTTTCAATGCAAATTCTGATTGGTTTCCGCGCAGCCGTGTTCTCAGTCAAACACGTACATCCCGAAAAAGGCAATCAGTCCCGGCCCCATATCGTATTCCATACCGACGGTATCTGCCAGTTTTTTGACAAAGATGCAGTATGCAGACATACAGGAATACTGCAGATCCGGGAACCGGCAGGGCTCTCCCTTTGTGATTGCACAGGGCGTGCACAGAGCACAGCCGCTGGCACCGATCATAAAGCCATCCTCGCCGTGAGCACGCATATATTTGGTCAGGCGAATGGAAGCCTGGTTGTGGGTTCCCTTTCCCTGCTTGATTGCCACATTGTCCGAAAAATCCGCAACCTGCCAGATAGTCTGCAGAACCAGTGCCTTTCTGTGGGCCAGAACTTTCTGCTTCATCGCTTCCGGAGAACCGCAGTCCGGCGGGCAGGCATAATTCGCACCGTATTTTCCGCACAGGTTCTCTTCGCAGTAGGGGCGGAAAATCGGGTCAAACACAATATCTGCCGTGTCGATGACGGCCGCTGCAGAAAAGCCTTCGTCATAGGCATACTGCACCATTTCCTGATCAGTCACAAACAACAGTCCTTTTCATTCAGCGTACCGGGACCATCCCGGCCGAAGGTTCGCCGTCATTATACCGTTTCCCTGGAAAAATTGCAAGAACGGAAGTCTGATGCCGAACCTCCCGCCCCGGCGCACGTGCTTTTTTTCCTGCACATGTTGACAACTTTCGTCAGGGAATGCTATAATATTTTCCGGTAAATATTTTCTTTTGCCGCTTTTTCAACATTCCACAGACATGCAAGCCTTCCCGCATCAAAACAGGCGGGAAGGCTTTTTATGTTAACTGTTCCGACGACACCACAACAGACAAGGATGATTTTATGAAACAAAACCAGGAATTTATGAAAACAAAGCCGGTATTTTCCCTGCTGCTTTCCATGGGAATTCCAATCATGCTTTCCATGCTGATTCAGTCGCTTTACAACATCATCGACAGCATCTGGGTCACGAAGCTTGGTACCGATGCCCTGACTGCCGTTTCTCTGGCTTTTCCGCTGCAGAACGCCATTTTGTCCGTGAGTGTCGGCATGGGAATCGGCATCGGCGCCCTGATTTCCATGAGCCTCGGCGCAGGCGACCGGGAAGGCGCAAATCACACTGCCAATCTGGGACTGGGACTTGTGTGCATCCACTGTCTGGTTTTCCTGATTCTGGGTATCTTCATGACCCGCCCGTTTCTGAAAATGTTTACCGATGATCCCCAGGTTCTGCAATGGGCCTGTGATTACACCTATGTCATCATGTGTTTCTCTTTCGGTCAGCTGATTCAGATCGCACTGGAAAAAATCTTTCAGGCAACCGGAAAAATGGCTCTGACCATGTGCCTGATGGCCAGCGGCTGCATCATCAATATCATTCTTGACCCCATTCTGATTTTCGGCTGGTTCGGTCTTCCGGCTATGGGTGTCCGGGGTGCCGCCATTGCCACCGTCATCGGCCAGATCTGCGCCATGTGTCTGTACCTTCTCGCTGCTGTCAAGGGAAACATCGGAATTACGCTCCATCCCCGCTACCTGAAGTTCGACGGTGCCCTGGCCCGGCGGATCTACAGCATCGGCCTGCCCTCTTCCCTTATGATTGCCATGCCCTCTCTGCTGACCGGCGCACTCAACGGCATTCTTGCCGCCCTGGACAGCATCTACGTGGCCGTCTTCGGACTGTATTTCAAGCTGCAGACCTTTATCTATCTCCCGGCAAACGGCATCATTCAGGGTATGCGCCCCATCATCGGCTACAACTACAGCGCAGGCGAAGCCAAACGTGTCCGCCAGACCATCCGCTACAGCATTTATCTGGTAAGCGGCATCATGCTTCTGGGAACTGCCGGTGCTGTCTGTTTCCCTGATATGATTCTGCGGCTGTTCGATGCCGATGCACAGCTGATGCAGGCAAGCATCCCGGCACTGCGCATCATAGCCATCGGATTTGTTCCCTCAGCCGTATCCATCGTTACCGCCGGCGTTTTTGAAGCTCTGGGTCAGGGCAGCAAATCGCTGATCATTTCCCTGCTTCGTCAGCTGGTCATTGTCATTCCGCTGGGCTGGATTCTCTCCCGGTTCTGGGGGGCATCCGGCATCTGGCTGTCCTTCCCCATTGCAGAGCTTGCCGCCTTTGCAATCTCCGCCGAAAAACTGAAAACGGTTTGCAGATAAATTTTGAATATGAAAACCTCCCGGTTCCCACGCAAAGGGGACCGGGAGGTTTTATGCTGTTATTCAGCGGAACGGTATTCCGGCTTCAGAACATCCGAAATTTCATCTCTCGAAATCGTAAATTCAGGGCATCCCATAAAGCCCGGCGCAACCTCATACTTATCAAAGGCAATCACAAGATCTCCGTTCTGATTCCAGTAGAAGTTATGCTTTCCGTCTATAGAAAGGATATCCTTTCCGATCTTGCTGCTGTCCGTCCAGTAGACATCACGGGAGTTCTCCATTCTGCGGATCATCTGCTCTTTGATATTCTCCTTCAGAATCTCCGAGAAACTGTCGTCCACAAACAGATCCTGCAGGGTAACGATGCTTCCCTTGGATTTGTCAATGTGGTAATACTTGTAGTAGCTGTTACTGCTGGCATTGATCTGCATGACGGAAACCTTCAGCGTAAACCAGTCCCTGGAATCCTCCAGAACCTCATAGTCCATATGGATGGAACCAAAGCCCTTGCTGCCGGTCAGATCCAGTTCCATATAAAATTCATGCAGAAGAATCTCCGTCAGTTCACTGACATCCTTGTTGATTGCATCGGCCACTTCATTGCGAACCTCCGGAACCTCGATGTCCACATCGTAATCGCCATGATCGTAGGTATAGTTGCGGACGGTGATTACCTTGATCAGATCTCCGATGATGGGAATTTTCTCCATTGCTCTGGCATAGCTCTGGCTGACGCTTGGCATCAGAAACACAAAAATAAATACAAACGCTGCTGCCGCGGACAAAATACGGGGAGCAAGTCTGGGACGAAAAGCAACCGTGCTGTTTTCCGGCAGATTTGCCAGCGTATCTTCCACTTTTTCCTTGACTTCCCGGGGCACCTCAAGATTTTCCTGTTTGGCCATATGACGCAGAGATGGCTTAAACGAAATCATCTTACGAAATCCTCCTTTAATTGTTCTTTCAGCATTTTCCTTGCTCTGGACAGCTGCTGGCGCACTGCTGCGGAATTTGTGCCGGTAATCTGCGTGATCTGATTGACCGACATATTTTCATAGTAGTACAGCACAACAACTGTGCGGTACGGCTGTTCCAGCTTTTCTACCGCATCCCGCAGGGCCAGCTTTGTGTTGATATCCACTCCGTCCGATGGAGTCGCAATCTGTTCGGCCTGCTCCAGATCCACCGTCTTTTCGTTCTTTCGAATTATTTCTACCGACGTATTGTGGATGATGGTAAGCATCCACGGCTTGAATGCATGTTTGCTGCGCAGGGTATCAAGTCGGCTGTAAGCCCGATAAATCGCTTCGCTGACAGCCTCTGCTGCATCTGTCTGATTGTGCAAAATGGAATAAGCTAGGGTATACATGGCGGCTTCGTGTTCTCTGACGCTATCGCAAAACCACTCTTTTTGTGTCACAATTATGTTTCCCCCTCTAACACCCCAGTCTGCTGAACAATCCAATCTGCCCATCGGGCATAGTATTTTCCATAAAGATGTGTCTCGTCGCCGGTCAGGTCGGCGGAAAGGCTTCCCGTCTCGTCGTCAAAGACCGGATTCGCATCCAGATAAAATGTCTGTGTATCCTTTGCAATCTTTTCGATCGCCTGATTGATCCGATTGATTGTGGGGTTGTTAATTACTGAATCTCCGTCAGATCTGTGCTTGGATACGTGAAGATTGGCCTGCAGGAAAATCTCCGCATCCGGCTGCTGCTTCTTGATCTGATCCACCAGCTGTCTGTAATGCTCTGTTGTCTGGTCCACATCGTATCCGGCTTCATTGATGCCCAGCATCAGGTAGATTTTGCCGTACTGCTTGTTTTCCAGCAGCTCTTCAAAGCCGACTCGCCCGACAGACGGCACAGACAGCGTAAGCTCGTCTATATTATACACTGTCATACCAATATCTGCAAAGTAATCTGCGCCTTCAAAGCATGCATAATCCCAAAGTCCGACGGTGCGGGAGTCTCCGACAAACAGCGCATCCTGCATGGTTGTTTCTCCGGAATCGTTATCAGACGGCTTTTCAGGTTTTGCCTGCGTTTCGGCAGGTACAGTTCCCTGTACGTCAGCATCCGTCGCTGCCGGTGCAGTGCCTTCCGTCACAGCGGTATCCATTGTTGTTTCGGGGGCTGGCGGCTGGCCGTGGTTGGCAGACGTCGTATTGCTCCCTGCCCCCATATGATTGCACGCGATCATTCCGGCGGAAATGGCAATCAGCACCGCAAAGATCACTAAGACCTGAAAGTTGGATTTTTTCATAGCAGAACCTCCTTAGAAACGGAAATACAGGAACGGGTCATTCAGCCCGCGATACAGACAATATACACATCCAAGCAGAATCAGAAGACTGATTGCTGCCTGAACATATCTGTTCCGGACGGATTTAAGCACCCGGTACGGAACAGGTGTGGAAAACAGGATGCCCAGCACAAGGAAGGGCCAATACAGTTTTCCGTACTTCAGATAGTCGCCGGCAAAGATGACTGCCTGAGACTTAATGGGAAACAGACGGGAAAAGAAAATCTGAAGCTGCGTAAGATTATCGATTTCGAAAATTGCCCAGGTAACCGGAATCATCAGCAGCATGTACAAGTGCCCCACCAGACGATGTTTTTCAAGGAATTTTCCGTACAGGAATTTTTCTCCGATAATCAGCACCGCAAGACACAGTCCCCAGAGCAGGAAATTGTACCCTGCTCCGTGCCACAGCCCCGTAAGCATCCAGACAATCAGAAGATTCCGGATTGTGGCAAGCGTTCCCTTTCTGTTGCCTCCCAGCGGAATGTAGACATACTCCCGGAACCAGCTGCCCAGGGTAATGTGCCAGCGGCGCCAGAACTCTGTCATGGAGCAGCTCAGATACGGGAAATTGAAGTTTCTGGGAATCCGAAAGCCCAGCATCCTGCCAAGGCCCTGAGCCATGATGGAATAGCCGTAGAAATCCAGAAACAGCTGAAGGGAGAAAGCAAGAATGCCCATCCAGGCAAGCTGTGTGGAAACACTTTCAAAGCCGATGTTTTTCACCTGAGTAAACAGTTTTCCCAGAGGATTGGCAAGCAGAACTTTCAGTCCCAGGCCCAGAATAAAGGTTTCCAGACCGCTGATTGCCTGACGCTTGGTCAGTCTGCGTTTGCGCAGGCTTTTTTCGACCTGATCATAGGTTACGATAGGGCCGGCAATGAGCTGCTCAAACATGGAGATGAAAATTGCAAATCTCAGCAGACTTTTTTCCGCAGGTATCTTTCCCCGGTAGATATCCACCAGATAGGAAATTCCCTGAAAGGTATAAAAGGAAATGCCCATAGGCATGAGGATCTTAAAGTCCAGATTCACGCCCGGAATCCGATTCAGCTCTCCGACCACGAAATTGGTGTACTTGAAAAACATCAGGAACACCACATGAATCAGAACGCCGGACACAAGAAGCATTTTTTTGCGTGCAGGAATTTTTTCCATAAGGCATCCCAGGTAAAAATCCAGCAGAATGCTGAACAGCAGCAAAATGAAATGCTCCGGTGCTCTGATTGCGCCGACAAAGTAAAATGTCAGGCTGCCAAGCAGAAGGATGATGTTCCGCCTGTGCGCCGGAACCAGGTAGTAGATTGCAAAGAAGATTGGAAGAAAACCAAAGAGAAATGGAAAGCTGCTGAAGTTCATAGAATACCCGCCTCAAATTTATTTCTATCTTATAGACAACACGCAGGGACAAAATGTGACAAAAATTTTTTAAATCCGGAATTTTTTCACGAATCGCAGAAATTGTTTCCGCGGCATTGCTTTTTCTGTGACGGTCAGAAGGATCTGCTTCCCGCTGAAAATGATTGTATGGGGCAATTGCATCAAAAAAGCTTCAGAATTTCGCTTTTCAAAAAATTATGTAAACAACTTTCCGGAGCGGACGTAACCAATGTCCAAAACTTCTGTATTTTGCATTTTCGGCACAGATGGTATCATTGAATCCACATTTTGAAAATATATGCCGGTTGCACAATTTTTGCTTTACGATTCTTTCATACCTATCTGCATATCACAAAATATCCATGGATTTCATCGGGCATAAAACTGCACATATCCAGCTTGGGTTCCATATGAAGTTATGGATAAAAGTTGTGCATAAAGTGGAATTTTCAGAATGTACTTTTCATCGCCTTGCTATTTAATTTTGACGGTGGTAGAGTACAAACTGACGGTTTTTGGACTGGTACAGGCACAGTGCGTTTCAATTGGTAGTGCGAACAATCCATGTCTGGGCGTTCAGCATAAAAGCCTTCAGCAATATTATTGTCACGAAAGGACAAGGAAAAATGAAAAAAATCTGGAAACGTTCCACAGCCTTCATGCTGGCTTTGGTGATGTGTCTGTCGGTGGCTCCGGTGATGCGGATTCACGCGGCTGACAACCCCGACACCTTCTGGTATGATCCGACCAACTTTGAGCCCTATGCCCATGGTTATCGGTATGTGGATATTTTGAACTGGGACCCGGCAACGGACCCCTACGCTGAGGAGATGGTTGCAAAGGTTCCTCTGCAGAAGCGTAACCCCACTTTCTCCGCCACACAGGCCAATCCCGATCTGATTGACGATGCCAGGCTGTACCTGATTTCCACCGCTCAGTACCGGGATACGGGAAAAAATGCAGGTCCCTGGCACGGAAATGCCTCGTATGACAACTTCGGTGAATTTGTCTTTAAATTCTGGCAGTATACCGATATGGTCGGCGGCGGCGGCCGTCCCACTGCAAATATCGTTGTCGGAAGTGACAATCTGGAATACGGAACCATTACGGTTCCCGTTGCTGCAGCTACCAATGCAGCCCACAAGAACGGTGTTCTTTCCATTGCGGAATATTTTGTTCCCCGTACGCCTCAGTACACCGAAGAGTGGCTGTACAAGGACGAAAACGGAAACTTCCCCTATGCACAGAAACTGGTTGAACTGGCCAACTACTATGGCTTTGACGGCTATTTCATCAACCAGGAGGAAGCCATTTCTGCGGAGTATGTCCCCCTGTTCCGGGATATGCTCAAATGGATGCGGGAGCAGGGTCTGTACATCCAGTGGTACGACTCCATCGGCGATGGCGGCACCGTTTCCTACCGCAACAAATTCGACGATTACAACGACGGCTGGATCTGGAATGCAAAAAACGGCCGCGTGTGTGACTCCATCTTCCTCAACTACTGGTATGATTCCACAGCACTGATGGACTCTCACAATCACGCCCGCGAGCTGGGTCTGGACCCCTACGAAGCTGTTTACATGGGCTACGAGGGCAACCAGTGGAAATTCAGCCGTGAGCTGGACTCTTATCACAACGTAGTGGGTCTGGACGACCAGCCCTACACCAGCTTCGCCGTCTGGGGTGCTCAGTGGTACCACGAGGACTTCAACCGGGCAAACAATATGCGCTACACCCCCGGCTACCAGTGGGAATCCGATGAGCGCGAACGAATTTTCTTCACCAGCCCCGACGAAATCGCCGGTCGGTATCGTTCCGGAAGCGTCCGGCGTGACGATATCTCCTATGACCAGCCCCTGAAGTTCAAGGGCTTCTCCAGATACATTGTTGAAAAATCCGTCATCAACGGAACCTGCTTCGCAACCGATTTCAATACCGGCCGCGGCATGCAGTATTTCACCAACGGTGCTGTTTCCCGGGATATGCAGTGGTCCAATCTGAACCTGCAGGACATCCTGCCTACCTGGCAGTGGTGGATTCAGGGCGACAGCATTACGCTGGACATGGACTGGGACTACGGCAGCACCTACTACCGCCTGAACTCTGCGGGAGAAAAATACCCGTTCCCCTACACGCAGATCGGCGGCTACAACGGCGGCAACTCTCTGGCCATCTACGGAAATCTGCAGAACAGCCAGAAAATCAACCTGTATAAAACCGCTCTGGATGTTGTGGACGGAAGTGAACTGGCTCTGACCTACAATAAGCCCTCTGCTGACGACACCTCCGTAATGCAGGCCGCCCTGATTTTTGAGGACGATCCTCAGAACCCCGTATACCTGCCCATCGCAGATTCCGGCAAAAAAACCACAGGCTGGACAACCGCTGTTCTCCCCCTGTCCGACTACGCCGGCAGAACCATTGCCGCCATCGGACTGGAACTGTCTTCTGCTGAGGCAGTGGAAAATTATCAGGTAAACATCGGCCGCCTGGCTGTTACTGACGGCACCTCCTACACCCCCGCCGCTCCCACCGGCGTCACTCTGGCCAAGCGCTTTGACAAATTCAACGACATCCAGCTCAAGTGGGATCTGGACGGTTATGAAAACGTAGTTCTGTACCGGATTTATGCGAACTACAAGGACGGCACTTCCCGCTTTGTCGGCGGTGCCTACAGCGACAACTACTATATCCAGACTCTGGAAAATCCCGAAAATGTAACCGGTCTGGAAGTTCGCGCTGTCGGTATCGACGGCACCGAAAGCGAAGGGACCCGGGTTGCTCTGGCTTCTGATAACCGCGTATCCGGCATCGCAGCAGTCAGCGCCGACAACAAGCTTACCGTAACCTGGACCGATCCCGCGGAAGACTTTACCTCCGTGGAAGCAGCCCTGAACTACTGGTACAGCAACAAGGAAAATCCCGCTGCCGTCACCGTCACCAAGGGTACCCAGACTGCACAGCTGGATGTTCCTCTGGAAGACGGCGAAAAGTACGTTCTTTCCCTGACCACTATCAACGCAGACGGCTCCAGAAACGAAACCGTCAACTATTTCGGTGAACTTTCCGACCACTACTGCGATCCCTATGACGGCTCTGCTCGGCTTCGGGGAGACGGCAACTACAATCTGACCACCCCTGCCAAAAACGACTGGGCTTCCATGGAAATCAGCATCGACGGTCAGGCCAAGACATACGAACGCTTCGGCAAGGGACTGAACAACATCGCAGTTCCTCAGTCCGGCCTTTCCACCATGGTGCTGACGGTTACCGATATGGACGGCAACGTGTCCGAGCCTGTTACCAAGATTTTTGTGGACGGTCGGGAAATTGCTCCCGACAGCGAATTTGCTCCTTCCCTGTTCCCGGATCCTGTGCTGCTCAGTGCGGTGCAGACCAAGGTGGGCAAAACGCTGAACGATCTGTTCACCTTCAAGGGTCCTCTGGATCTGAGCGGTGAGGCAATCACCAACCTGACGGGACTGAAGATCATCTCCGGCATCACTGAGCTTGACCTTACCGGAACCGCCATTACCGAGCTGACCCCGGACGTCGTCGCACCGAGCATTGAAAAAATCACCCTCAGCGACTGCAGCAGCCTGAAAAAGGTCAGTCTGAACGATTATTCCGCAACTTCCCTTACACTGGGAAAGCTTCCCGTGCTGGAAGAGCTGGAGCTGAACGGCTACGGAAACTTCGATCTGAATCTGACCGGAGCACCTGCGCTGTACAGCCTGTATCTGGCCCGCACCGCCAGAACTTCTCTGGATATTTCCGCAAATCTGAAGCTGCACAACTTCGTAATTTCTGACAGCATGATTGACACGCTGACTGCCGCAGATGCAGCCTCCTATACTTCCGCCTACCGCTGGAACTGGAGCAACGCCAGAATGGATCTGTCTGCCGGTACCGGAGAAGGCAAGCTGATGGAGGGACTGAAAACCCTCTTTGCATCCAGCGAGCTGCCGGATGAGGTTGCTGCCGAGAAAACCACGCTGGCTAAGGGCGGGGCCTGGAAAAATTATCAGGGCAACACCAAAGTCATCGATCTGAAAAACGTGGCATATCTGAGCGAGCTTACGTTTACCAACTCCAACTACGACTCCTACGGTGCTTCTCACAGCCTGAAATCCGCACACATCGCCGTATCCACCGACGGAAACGATTACACCGATGTCATGGATTTCGAAAGCAACGGCAGAGCAAGCAGCGTGACCATCACCCTGCCCAAGGCAGAAAAGTGCCGTTACGTCAAGCTGACAACTTCTCAGTCCGGAAAATATGTCACCTCCAACTGGACCTGTCTGGGCTATTCCGTGGCTCCCAAGGGCCTGCTCTACGGCGGACAGAAGCCTGCCGTAGCCCGGGATATCCGTGTTCTGGAAGTTCCCGTTGACAACGCAGAGTATCAGGTTCTTGATCTTCTCAAGGAAAGCTATGCTTCCGCAAAAACCGCCCTTCACGGAACCGCGCTGTCGGATCTGAAGGGTGCCGACTGGATCGATGCCGCGTACCTTGAGAAAGAAGGCACAATGCCCGGCTTTGTCAAGGCTGTCATCACCGATTCCGAAGGAGCGGAATATGTGTACAACGACACCAACGGTCTTATAAAGGCCGATACGGCAGAAACCTATGACGTGGTTTTCAAATACTTTGCCGACGAGCTTGGCAAAACCCAGGTCATTGTCCGTGCCCTGACTGTGGAAGAAGTGCAGGATCTGATCAGCGCAATCAGCAGTCCCATTACGCCCGACAGCAAGCCTGCCATTGACGCAGCACGTCAGGCCTACAACAATCTGCCCAAGGAGCAGCAGGATCAGGTCAACAACTATGCCGTTCTGGAGCAGGCGGAAGCCGATTACCGGAAGCTGGCAGAAAAGGTCGAACAGCTGATTGATGAAATCGGCTTTGTCACCCTGGAGCGAAAGGATGCCATCGATGCAGCCAGAAATGCTTACAATGCGCTGCCCGAGGATCTGCAGGCTCTGGTTGAAAATTATAAGACTCTGCAGCAGGCAGAACAGCAGTATGCCTATCTGACAGAGGCAGAAGCCCTCAAAAATGCCGCCGAAGCAGCCAAAACCGCTGCCAAAAACGCACAGGCACAGGCAGAAGCTGCGCAGCAGGCTGCCGAGGAAGCACAGTCTGCCGCAGAGCAGGCTGCCGCCCAGACTGCCCTGGACAAGACCGCAGCCGAACAGGCCAGACAGGAAGCAGAATCGGCAAAAACCGCTGCTGAAGAAGCCAAGGCCAAAGCAGAAGCTGCCAGAACTGCTGCTGAAGAAGCCAGGGCCGCTGCGGAAAGCGCCAATACCGAAGCTGCCAAGAAGGCTCAGGCAGCCGCCGAGGAAGCTGCCCGCGCTGCTGAAGAATCTGCTGCAGCCGCCGCTTCCGCCCGGGAGGCCGCAGAAGCTCAGCGTGCCGCTCAGGATGCCCGCACCGCTGCCGAAGAAGCTGCCAGAACCGCAGAAGATGCAAAGGTAAAGGCAGAAGCTGCCAAGAAGGCTGCCGACGAAGCCGCAAGCTCCGCAGCAGAAGACAAGACCAATGCCGAAAAGGCCAAAAAAGAAGCTCAGGATGCCCAGAAGGCCGCCGAGGATGCCATGCGTGCCGCTCAGGATGCTCAGGAATCCGCCGAAAAGGCAAAGCAGGAAGCGGATGCTTCCAATAAGGAAGCCGCAGAATCTGCAGCCCTGGCTGCAAAATATGCCCGTGAAATCGCTGAGGCCAGAGCTGAGATCGTCGCCATCAAGGCCGAGCTGATTGACTATCTGGCAAAAGCTCAGCAGGCCGCCGAGGATGCCGAAGAAGCCCGCAAGGCTGCCCTGGAAGCTCAGAAGAAGGCAGAAGAAGCCGCACTTGCTTCGGCAAAATACTACGCCCTCATCCAGCTTTCCAAGATCAATCTGGACGAACTGACACCGGAACAGCGGGAAATGGCTGAAGCCGTGATCGCAGATGCTCAGGAAAAGATCGACAAGGCCGTGACCATCGTCTACACTGAGGACATTCTCAAGGATGTCAGCAGTCAGATGGAGCGGATCCGTGCCTGGAAGTGTGCATGCGACACCTTCACGGATGTAAAGGATGCCTGGTATCACGCGGGAGTTGACTACATGTTCAACAACCACTACATGTATGGCCTGACCGGAACGGAATTCGGCGTGTATCAGCCTCTGAGCCGTGCCCAGCTGGTCGCCATTCTGTACCGCATCGCCGGAAAGCCGGATGTGACCGGTCTGGAACATCCGTTTACCGACGTGCCGGAAAACATCTACTACTCCGACGCAGTGACATGGGCATATAACGAAGGTCTGGTATTCGGCACCACCAAAACCACCTTCTCCCCCAATGACAACATCACCCGTCTGCAGCTGGTCAAGATTCTGTACCGCTATGACGGTGAACACAGAGTCGAAGAATACCATCTGGCAGCATACGCCGATGCCGCTGCTGTCCCCGCCTACGCCCGGGATGCTATGAACTGGGCCGTTTCCGCAGGACTGATCAACGGCGTAAAATCCGGAAATACCCTTCTGCTGGCACCCCGTCAGGATGCACAGCGTGCTCAGATTGCCGCAATCCTTGCCGACTATCTGACCCGGTAATCCCCCCCAAAAAAACTTTCAGCCGGCCACTGTCTCAGCGGCCGGCTGATTGTATGCAAAAGCCGCCGTTTCCCGGCGGTTTTTCTCGTTGCTGCAGTCCTTCCTGCCGCAGGATGCTTTCCTCTTCAGATGGCGCATGTATAAGTCCCGGAGAATTGGAGGAAAATACTGGAAGAAGGAAGGTGCTGCATCTATGGAAATCAATGTTGACAACCACAGCAGACAGGTGGAAATCTGGCTGACCAAGGCCGAAAAAATGGATACTGCCCTGCGTGAACAGCTCCGGCCGGTCTGCGCCGGATATCACAGGGAGAAGTATCAGGTGGTGGTTTACGAATCCGGTTCGGGGGATCTGCAGGAGAGCATTCTCGGTTTGCTGCGCTGCAACCGGCAGCAGCTGGCAGAACTTGATATGCAGAAAAGTTCCGTAAATGGAATGTCCTGAAGTTTTTCCCACAATTTCCCTGCTTATAAGTGCTTGTAATCCTGCAAACACACCTGTACAATGTTATCTGCAAACCAACTGCCGATTCCGGCAGAAACGCTGCTTTCCGGGCATTCTCCCTGCGGCAGCCTTTGGAAAGGAGTACAGCAATGACAGAAAAATATGAGATTGCAGGCTACTGCCGCATCTCCGTGGACGATGAGCTGGACCGGGACAACGTGTCCATCGAAAACCAGAAAGCCATTCTTACAGATTATGTAAATCAGCGTTTTCCCGGCAGCCGTCTGACCTTTTATGAAGACCGGGACCGTTCCGGATATACCTTCGAGCAGCGGGAAAGCTACCAGGCCATGCGAAAAAAACTCATGTCCCACAGGTATGACATTTTGCTGGTCAAGGACTTTTCCCGGTTTTCCCGGCGCAATTCCCGGGGGCTGGTGGAGCTGGAGGACCTGCGGGATGCAGGAGTCCGGATCATCTCCGTAGGCGACGGCATTGATTTTCCCAACGACGATGACTGGCTGAAAATTCAGTTTCAGTTCCTCATCAACGAAATGCCCGTAACTGATACCTCCAAAAAGGTCCGCAGCGTGATTCGCCGTCGGCAGCAGGACGGTCGGTGGATCTGCGCCGCACCCTACGGCTACATTATCAACCGACAGAAAAATTTTGAGGTCGTCCCCGCCGAGGCAGAAACCGTGCGGGAGATTTTCCGACTGTACAATACTCAGGGATGGGGCTACAAGAAAATCGCCAACTACCTGACCGAGCACGGCGTACCGACACCGCGGATGTCCGAACAGCTGCGCAGAGAGGCCGCCGGGGACAGCTGCAGGCGGGATGTCCGGTCCGCCTGGGCCATCATCACCATTCAGGGAATTCTGGACAACGATTTTTACATCGGCACCCTGCGGCAGGGAAAATTTACCCGGTCCAAAATCAACGGAAAGGACGTGCGCCGGGACGAAGAGGCGCAGATCGTGATTGAAAATCACCATCCGGCCATCATTGACTGCCGCACCTTCGCCGCCACCCGTGCTCTGCGGCAGCAGCGGGCAAAACACAACTACCGGGGCGTGAAGGTCCACGACAACGTATACTCCGGATTTCTGGTATGCGGCGACTGCGGCAGCCCCATGTTTGCCATGAGCCGCCGGGACCTGCAGCCCGCCTATACCTGCGGAACCTACCACCGCCGGGGGCTGGCAGGCTGCACCAGCCACCACATCCGCACCGACAGGCTGGACGCACTGCTGAAGCGTTTCCTGCAGAAAGTTTCCGATACCTCCCGGGATATGATTCTGCAGCTCAACGAAGGACTGTCCCGGGAAACTGCCCCGGTGGAAACCGAACAGAGCACTGATCATCTGTCAGAGATTCTGGAGCAGCTTCGGGAAGAGCTGAAGGTCACAAAGCGCCAGCGCATCCGGGATATTCTGCGCCATCCCGAGCAGGAGGCACTGCTGGAACAGACCTACGACGAGCTGGAAAACGACCTCCAGAAAAAAATAGAAGGTCTTTCCTACCAGATGGAACAGCTTTCAGACCGGCGCAAGCTGATTCTGCGGGTAAACCGGGCAGCAAAAAACACGCTGGATCTTTTCCGGGAGATTCTGGAAAAGGAGCACCTGGACAGAAATGACCTGAGCCTGCTTCTTGAGGGGATCACCGTCTGCGAGGATCATCTGGAAGTAAAGCTCAAGCCTGACATCGACACGCTTCTGCGCAGCGGAAGTCTGGAGGATGCCGCAAATTTTAAGCCGGACATCAAAAATATCGAAAACGCTCTGATTCAGTCCTCCAAAAATCATGAGGACAAGGTTTTTGATGTCCATGTTATCAGTGAGGGCGACCCTCTGGAAATCTATACAGACAAGGACGGCGGCGTTATTTTCCGCAAATACTCCCCCATGGGCGATCTGCAGGAATTTGCCGTACAGATCTGTGATTCCATTTTTTCCGGCATCGGCAAATATGCTGCCGTTGCCGACCGGGACAGCATCATCGCCGCTTCCGGTGCTCCCAAGCGGGAACTGCCGGACCGGTCCAACGCTCCGGAGCTGGACAAGCTGATGGAGCAACGCAAAACCTATCGCTATACACCGGGCGGGCCTCTGCTCCGTGTGTCCGACGGAACGGACCAGTACCATCTGGGCGCTGCTGCACCCATTATCTGTCAGGGTGATCTGATGGGCAGTGTCCTGCTGGTTCTGGACGAGAACTGCACGCCGGTGGAGGAATCCGACCTGAAGCTGGTGCAGACCATGGCCGACTTTCTGGGAAAGCAGATGGAAACATGAAAAAATCCCGCCTGCATGTACAGGCGGGATTTTTTTCAGGGCTTCCAGTATTGATCGATGCATTCTCTGGCAATCTGCACATAGCGGCGGCCCCGTTCAAAGTCTCCGAAAATGGTTCCCACTTCCCGCTGCGCCATCTCCAGCAGGCAGCCGCTGGCAGCCTGACAGACAGACCGGAAATATTCCCGAAGAGCCGGCTCATCCAGCGGGCCGGGATTGGTCACGAACTCTGCCCGGGGCTTGCTGTAATAGACCACATTGCTGCCCCGGAGATATTCTCCCACCAGAGGCTCGTTGTTAAAGGGCGATACGGACAGCTTCCGCAGATTTTTCCATTTCGACAGATAGTCCGGCCAGATCGCATCCACCCGCTCACAGCAGCCGTAGGAAAGCAGGCCGAAGCGTCTGACCAGCCGATCCTGATATGGGAAAACAAATTCCCCGAACAGCTCCGGAGAAATTGCCGTGGCCTCCTGAGCCTCCAGAAACCCCCAGCACTGATTCGTGCATGTCACCTTGTCTTCGGGCAGCTCGCTGTTGAATGCAAAGCTCTCCTGACAGACCGGGCTGAAGCCGCAGGTAGGCAGCAGCAGCTGTTCCTTTTCCAGAAAATCATAGAACTGCTCATACCGGGTGGCAGCTATGTCCATGACCTGATGCAGCTCATCAGGATAATCGTACATGGCATAAAAATAATTTTCCATGCCGATCAGGTGCACCAGCGGATTGGTCATGGCGCCGGGCAGACTGCCCATCACCATGCGCACCGGCAGAATGTCGCCGAAAACCTCCTGGGCCTGCCGGACAAGGCGCAGGGTTCCCTCCCGGTCCACTCCGAAGCTGCCCTGCCGGAACAGCTCCATCCCCTGAGGCAGTTCCTCCACCACAGGGTCGATGTGGTAGGCATTGGAGCCTGCCGCTGAAACACAGGTTCTCTTCGGCTGACCGCCGAAGGGATTGCACCAGGTCTTCCAGGAAATGTCGAAGGTGGGAGAAATGGGCGTATCGTCGTCGAACAGTTCCCGCCCCACCATGGTCCACAGAAAGCGCCACTCCATATCCCGGGCCTCCCGGCCCCGGCAGCGCATTCTCGGCTGAATCACCTCATGGGCGAAATTTGAAAAAAGCAGACGCACCGTAGGCGTTTCCCTGCGCCCGTGGGCCAGTGCATCCCATTGCCTGAGTATTTCCGAATTGCGGGGAGAATTGGCATATTCCAGCTGTTTTTCCGCCAACTGGCGAAGCACCTGCCGGTCATTTTCTTCTATCCAGCTCATCTTTTTTCCTCTCTTCCGGTTTCTGCGGATCCTCCCGGCGCAGTTTTACCAAAACACGGAAGCTTCCGCAGTTTTCTGAAATTTCCTCTTTCGATGTCGATTATAGCCTGCCTTCCGCAGATTTGCAATCCCCCGGGGAAATTTCCGTTGGCAATTTCAGGACTCCATCAGCCTTTCAAACTGCAGGGCCTTCTCCATGGCCAGCTTCAGGATCTGTTCCGAAGAAAGCGCCTCGTACCGGTCATGGGTATGGCGGCCGGGCTTGTTCTGCATTTTCAGCTCGAAAGTGAGAAAATCCTCAAAATGGCATTTTTTCAGCCGCGCAGCCACCCCTGCCCAGTCCACAATACCGTCAAAGGGCATCATGTGCGCATCGTCGTCAGGCGTTACCGCAGGACCGGTTCTTCCCAGATTGTCGTTGAGATGGGTACACAGCAGTTTGTCCCCGAACAGGGCCAGCTGATCCTCCCCGTCGGAATAGCACTGCTCATGACCGGTGTCAAAGCAGAATCCCGCCGCCGGACTGTCCCACAGCTGCTGCCGGACTGCCAGCAGGAATTTTCCGACCTCGGCATTTTCAAAGGCGATTTTGATTCCCAGCTGTTCTGCCCGGGAAAGCAGGGTTCCGAACCGTTCGATTCCCGGATTTCCCGGTTCCACCGATGCGAATTTTGTCCACACATGGCACACCATGTACGGCACACCGGCATCCGCGCACTGCTGCATCCATTCCGTCAGGCTCTGCAGCTGCGCATCTCCGTCCTCCATCCACATTCTGTCCACACCCCTTACAGGCGCATGGATGAACTGCATCTGCATTCCCGCTGCCCGGACCGCCCGGACCACAGACTGCAGCTGCGTTTCCTTCTCCGCAACCCAGAAGCAGCCGTCAAAGCCCGCCCGGGCGATTTTCTCCACCGCTTCCATCTGGGAAACGCCTCTGCCGGAGAGGATTGTCAGATTCATTGCTTTTTTCATGGTTCCTCCGCTGAAAAAGGAGCAGCCGGTGCCGCTCCTTTTTCTCTCTTATGATTTATAGTCGGATACGTGCATATCCACGCCCAGCATTCCCTGAACTATCGCCTGGAACTTGAACACATCAAACACATGGCTCACTTCCTGCTCATGCTCCCATGCGCAGGCGTAGCATTCTTTCAGTGCTGCTTCTGTTCCCGCGGTATCTCCCAGCGCTCTGCACCGGAATGCCTCTGCATAATGTCTGCACAGCAGGGCATGCACCATCAGATATTTCCAGGACTGTCTTACATTTTCCGGCAGGGACCGGTCCTCGGCATGGGCTGCAATAGTACCGGCGCAGCTGTCCAGCAGGGCCGGAATCTGTCCCAGACGTTCCGCCGCCTGAGGATTCAATACAGGCTTTTCTCCCCGCAGGTACACGGGGTCAAAGGTCTCGGTAATCTTCTGCAGATATTCCGCCGCCACCTGTCCGTCTGGACCGAAGGCATCCCGGTAATATTTTTCCGCCACTTCGTCGTAGTCTGCCTGCGCATCCCACAGGGCCGCAGCCATAGCTGTCATGCCCAGGCCGGAGGGCAGGAATACCCTCTGAGACTGGCAGCTCACCAGACCGTTCAGGCCGACGCTGTGCAGGCTCTGAATATCCCGGAACAGAATTCTGGAAATGCTGGTGTAGCCGGGATCGGCATAGTGCCCCCGTCCGAAGTAGTAGTCATAGTCAAAGCTGTCCCCGGAAAAATGTGCCTGCCACTGCCGCAGGTGCGCCAGATTTTCGCTGACGGAGCTGGGGAACTGCAGACGGTTCCGCTGATAGGGCGACAGCTTCTCCTCGTCAAACAGCGGCGCATCTGCGATGGAGGAGGAGAAGGTCCGGGTAATGGGTGCAAACATCAGAACAAACCGGTCGGGATTATTCAGCCGGATCTTTTCCGGTGCCCACAGCAGGTCCAGATACATGAGGAAAACCACCTTGGTGGACAGGCCCAGCTTGGTCAGTCTGGCATCGATTTCGTTCAGGAGCATCATGTACCAGTCTGACGGACGCATCTGGCTGCAGGTCTCACATTCGCAGTGGTTGTTGATACCGTCCGCCATCCAGACCTGAACATAGTCAATTTCCGGGGTCTGCTGGCAGCGCTTTCCCACGGCATCCGCAATTTTTCTGCGGACGGTGGGGTTGGAGTAGCACAGATTGGTATTGAGGGTCACGTTCTGATACAGCCGCCGTCTGCCATTGATCTTAGCCAGATACCTGACTGAGGATGCAGGCACCTTGATATCCACCGGTGCCCAGGATTCTCCGGGGAGGCCGAAGGGCTCACAGGTCCAGCCGTGGCCGTCGGTATGGTACATCAGGCCTCTTTTCTTAATCTCCAGAATGGTCTGATCCCGGAGAGCCTCCACTTCCCGGGCGGACAGCGGCTCCGGTTTGCGCAGGGGATTGGCCGTATGGGCGTACCACCGGTTATAGAAGTTCACAGGATTGTGAAACTGCATGAAATAGGCGTTAAATCCCATTTTCGGCATCCATGCAATCATATCCAGCACATGCTCGTAGCTTCCGGAACCTTCGATGCAGATGCCTCTGTGCCGGCAGGAAGCCTTTTCCCGAACACTGACCTGATCGTGTTCCGGATTGTGCCGGGGAATCATCTCACCGTCGGCACCGGGGCGGACCCAGGCACAGCCCAGCTCACGCAGCAGCCGGTATACACCCAGCAGCACACTGCGGGGATTGGAACCGAAAATTTCACCTGTACCCTCATGGAGCGAAATACTGTAGGCATCGTCTGCCGCAGGGTCCTTCACCTCGGCCTGCAGTGACGGATCCACCGCCAGCCAGATTGCCGGGATCTGGGAGTCCTGTTCGGGATACTGGAACACAGGCACCTCTGCCCGGGGATCCATGATTTTCAGGTAACGTGCAAGTTCATCTGCGGCAAAAGAGATCACGGGATCTCTGCCGACTTTGGCAAGTTTCCAGAGCATAAATTTTCCTCCTGTTTTCCGGCAGACCGCAGGCAAACTCCGGAGGCCTGTTCCGCCGGAACTGACAGCCGTTTTTCCCGGAATTCTGCCGGGACGGTCCGTCCCGGAGCGAATGGTCAAGCCGTCCCATTCCCCGCAGGGCGGATGCTTGACAGGATTCTTCTCGTATTTTATACTGATTCCGACAGTATTCAAAATCTCCCCAAAGAAAGGAAGAGACCACTATGGCATCCATCGAAAAAATCCACACTGACAAAGCCCCCGCAGCCATCGGCCCCTACAGTCAGGCCATCACCGCAGGCGAACTGATCTTCACCTCCGGACAGATTCCCGTAAATCCGGCGACCGGAGAAATCGAAGGCTCCGACATCCGCACTCAGGCTGCCCGGGTTATGAAAAATCTGGAAGCCGTGCTTGCAGCAGCCGGCTCCGACCTTGCACACGTTGTCAAAACCACCTGCTATCTGGACAACATGGGGGATTTTGCCGCGTTCAATGAAGTTTACGCCGAGAGCTTTGTTTCCTGCCCCGCACGCTCCTGCGTGGAGGTTTCCAGACTGCCCAAGAACGTTCTGGTGGAAGTTGAGGCCATCGCCGTCAGAAGCTGAACCGGAAAGGCCGCTGTGCGGAGCTGAAACGCATCCCGGTATCCATGTGAAATCCCGTTTGCAGCGTTTGCAACCGGGGTTATGGAAAAATTATACCGAATTTTCTCCCTTTTTGCAAGAGCCGGCAGATTTCCCCGCTTCGGCGTCACTTCCCCCCCAAAAAAAGACAGACACGGACTCCCATCGGATATCCGTGTCTGTTTTTTTGTCTTTTTCTGCCGGGTCAGCTTTCCTTTTTCCGCAGAATTCTGGAGCTGTTCAGCAGCACCAGAATGGCACCTGCATTGTGCAGAAGCGTGCCGGAAACGGCATTGACAATTCCGAAAGCCGACAGGAAAATCATGATCACACTTGCCCCGATGGACAGCATCAGATTCTGGTAGATGATGCTGCGGGTTTTTACCGCCAGATCCATAATGAAAGGGATGTTGGCCAGATTGTTGTTCATCAGCGCAATGTCTGCCGCATCAATCGCCAGATCGCTGCCCATGGCACCCATGGCAATGCCAACATCCGCTCCCCGGAGAATCAGCGCATCGTTCAGACCATCTCCCACGGCCAGGATTTTTCCCTCCGCCGGCTTCAGATTTTTCAGACACTTCAGCTTGTCCTCAGGCAGAAGTCTTGCGTATACCTGATCCATTCCGGCCTGTCTGCCGATCCAGCCGGCAGCTTCCTCCCGGTCGCCTGTGAGCATGACGGCTTTCTCTACGCCCAGCCCCCGCAGTGCCTGCACCGCCTCCGCAGCGCCTTGCCGGATGGTATCGCTGAAACAGAGAAATCCCAGAAGCACCCCATCCTTTGTCACATAGCTGACACTTCCGGGGGAATCGGGACAAAAATCTTCCGGAATCCGGCAGCCGCAGGCCGAAATCCACTCCGCCTTTCCCAGACGCACCGTGCCCTCAGAAATCACGCCCTCCATGCCGCTGCCGGAAATTTCCCGGATGGCACTGCACGGCAGGTTCTCCAGATCTTTGGCATACTCCACAACCGCTCTGGAAACCGGATGGGACGAGGCGCAGGCCACGGTTCTGGCGTACTGCAGCAGCTCCTGCTCCGTGGTTTCCCCATAGGGAACCACCTGAGTCACCGAAAGCTCGCCTCTTGTGATTGTGCCGGTTTTGTCGAAGACCACGGTTTTGATCTGGGTCAGACTTTCCAGAAACTTGGAATTTTTAATCAGGATTCCCCGCTTTGTCGCCGCAGACAGGGCTGCAATCATCGGCGCAGGGCTTGCCAGCATCTGCCCGCAGGGACAGGACACCACCAGAATGGCAATTGCCTTTGACACATCCCGGGTAAGCAGCGCCACCGCCGCGGCAATGGCCAGCACAAACGGAATGTAGTACCCCAGAAACCGGTCCACGATCCGGGACTCGGGAATGGAGATGTTTTCCGAATCTTCCAGCAGTCTGAGGATCCGGGAAAAGGAAGTATCCACATATTCCTTCCGGATCTCCACCGTCAGGGTACCGTCCAGATTGACGGTTCCGGCATACACCGGGTCCCCCTGCCGGACGTGGGACGGCTCCGGTTCGCCGGTAAGAGATTTTTCGTCAATGTGGCTTTCTCCCGTCAGAACCACTCCGTCAATGGGAATTCCGGAGCCGGGTCTGATCAGGATCCGCTGCCCCATTTTCAGGGTTTTGGCATCCACGGTGGTTTCCTTTTTTCCATCCAGCAGCACTGCTGTATCCTGCTGCATGTTTTTCAGGCCTTCAATCACATCCCGGCCGCCCATAATACTCCGTTCCTCCAGAATGTGAACGGTATTGAGAATCAGCGGAATCAACAGCGCCAGAATCAGCTGCTTGTGAAAGGCGCTGGCCACAATGGCAATTCCCACCAGGATTTCCATGGCGTTGGTCAGGTTATCCGTAAACACGCCTTTGATGCCCGTAACGATCACCGGCACGCCCTCAATCAGAAATCCCGTAAAATACAGCAGTCTGGGAACAATAACATACTGCCCCTTGAGCACATAGGTATAGATCAGGCCCACGGCCAGACAGGTCAGGGAGAGCATGGCGCTGATGATCTCCCGGGTCAGCTTTTTCCGGGCCGCATCCGTCAGATTGTTCCGGGACAGGCTCTGCAGGCTGCTGGCGCCCATGTTGTTAAGGTTTTCCATCTGTATCCTCCACTGGCGCTGTATTTTCTGCCGGCGCTGTGTTTTCCGTCGGTGCCGTGTTCTCCGCAGGAGCTGTGCTCTCCGCAGGTACGGCATCCTCCGCCGGCACGGGATTCAGAAACAGATTGGTATTCCCGTCGGTCACGACCCGGACTTCTCCGATTTTATTCAAAAATTCCGTAACTTTCTCGGAATATACCCGGCTTTTGACTCCCTCCGGATTGACCTTATAATCTTCCAGAATGCCCCAGAATTCCGCCAGATCCTGATTGGCCTGCGCCACCCGGCCGGCATAATCGGCGTTTGCGGCAGAAACCGTGGTATCCGCTGCCGCCTGGGCTTCCGGGATCACCTTTTCCCGGTACTGTCTGGCAAGGCCCAGCATAGTCGAAACCTGAACCGTTGCGGAATTGACCTGCTCATAAATTTCCCGGACCTCCTCGGGCATGGCCACCTTGGTCAGCTCAATGCTGCTGATTCGGATACCTGCGTCCATGGCATCCAGTTTTTCCGATGCCCTGCGCAGAACCGCCCGGGCATAGCTGTCCTTTTCGTCGGTCAGCAGGCTGTCCACCCGCATGGAGGATGCCTCCGAAACCATAGCGGCGCTGACACAGCCGTCAATCACTGCAGGCAGATCCCGGACATTGAGTGCATACCGGACCGGATTGGACACGGTGTATTTGACCGAAGCGGAAATCACCGCAATGTTGTTGTCACCGGTCATGACGTAGCCGGTCTGCGAAGTTTTTCCGGTGCCGGAGCCGGAGTCATGGACCACCACGCTCTGCTCAAAAACCCGGTCCGCCGGAATTACGATCACTTCATCGATCATATACGGAAATGCCAGCAGCAGGCCCGGTCCGTGGACCTGCTCTTCGTAGGTATCTCCCACAATTTTCCCCATGCGCAGAATGATTGCCTGATTTCCACTCTGAATCACCCGGATTCCCGAGCAGAGAATACCGATGACCACCACCGTAATGATGACCCCGAAATACCGGGTGACGCTTTGGAGAATGTCCAGAAACAGAGAACCCTTTTTCATTACGGCTCCTCCAGAGCTGCCGACTTTTCCGCCAGCAGCGCAGAAATGGCTTTCACCAGTTCCGCACGGTCATCCTCCGGCAGTCTGCCCAGCAGATAGTTCAGATCGCTGATAACCGTTTCATCGCTGTCAGAAGTCATGGTATCGGCATACTTCTGCAGCACGCTGAAGGGGTATTCATCGGCCCGCACAACCAGAATAGTGGATTTTCCCGCAGAATTCACAATGGTGTCCAGTTCCTTGAGGAACTTGTACAGCTCAATGTTGGCCGACTGGGCCTGAGCATAGATCCGGGCCACTTCGGTTTCTGCCTTGGCATTGATTTCCGCCGCCTTCGTCACGCCCTCCGCCCGAATCCGGGCAGCCTCTGCATCGGCATCGGTTTCGATTTTATTGGCTTCGGTTTTCGCATTTGCCAGAATGGTGTCGATGGCCTTCTGACGGTCGGCGGTCATCTGCTCAAAAATGCTGTTGAGGTTGTTGGTGGGCAGCGACAGCGTCATGATGCTCACATCCACCACGTCGATGCCGTAGTTTTCTGCACAGTTTTCCTGCACCCTCCGGAAAATTTCCTGCTGGATTTCATCCATGCGGATTTTTTCCTGATCCGTCGATACCAGCGCCTCCAGATCATAGGCACCCATCGTGCTATTGGTTGCGCTGAACACCTGATCGTTCAGATATGTTTCGGCAGCGCTGTTAATGCCCACACTGTTGTGGTACAGCACAGGGTCCTTCACCTTCCAGACCACACTCGACTGCAGAATGATGTTCCGCTTGTCCCGGGTGGTGGTTTCCAGCCGGTTGGATTTGAGATACTGCAGCCTTCCGTCGTAGGTCACCACCGTTTCAAAGGGCCAGGGCAGCTTCAGATACACCCCCGCCTCGGTGACTTCCTTGCGCACGGCTCCCAGCCGCAGAATAACCGAACAGCTTCCCTCCCGCACTACGCAGGTAAAGCCGAACCAGAACAGCACCAGCAGCACAACTGCCGCCACGATGTACCGCAGAACTTTCACAGGACGTCCTGTTTCCTTTGCTTTTTTATGAAACATCCCTCAGACCCTCTCTTTTTATGATGGTACTTTTCCAAGAAACAGGTGGGAGCTGTCTACGCCCTCGCCTACGATCACCAGAACGGAATCGGAATACGCGCTTTCCACCGCCTCAAGATATTTATAGTAGCGGTAGTCTCCGCCATAGGCTTTGTCCGCATCCAGACTGGCCATAAACTCCGATACCGAAGCCCTTGCCTGGGCAATGCTCTCGCTGCTTGCGGCCCGGGCCTGATTGATATCCGAATCGTGGGTGGTTTTCGCATCTGCCACCACAGTGGCAGCCTTGGCCTCGGCATCGAGCACAATCCGCTGGGCATCAATGCCGGCGCTGATGATCTTCTGATAAACTTCGGACACCTCTACCGGCGGGTGGATGCTCTCAATCACCACATCCACCACCTGCAGGCCCGTATCGTATCTGGAGATCCGCTCTGTCAGATCCTGCTCGAAATGCCTGGAAAAGGCCACCCGATCAACATCCAGCAGCGTTTCCAGATCGGTGCTGATGGTATTGGCAGTCACTGCCTCGTACGCCGCGGATTCCAGAAGGGACTCCGGCGAATTGCTGCAGCGCAGATAGCTGTTCAGATCGTCAATTTTATACTCAATTCTCAGGTTGATGGAAACCAGCTCATTGCCGCCTCCCAGCAGCAGCTTGTTCTCGTCGCCGCCGTGGGCCTCGGTCCACAGGTTATCCCCTTTCTCCTGATCGGTGGTGTAGCCGACGGTAATTTCCTTCAGGCTTTCCGTATCGTAGACATCCACCGCATCAAAGGGCCAGGGCAGAATCATGTGCAGGCCGGGCTGCAGGCATCTGTCCGACAGTCTGCCCAGCCGATACAGGGCGCCGCGCTGATTGGGGGCGATCTGGACGATACCCGTGCTCAGCCAGAGCAGGCAGGCTCCCAAAATCAGGGCATAGGGTACGGTTTTCCGGATCAGACCGATGCTCCACAGAGAACGCATGGTGATTCCCGTGTTGTCCTCCAGATATCCCAGCAGATTCAGATCTCCCTTTTTCCGGTGACGCACCAGCAGCCGCAGGTCCGGATGGCTGGTCAGCTCATGCCTGATCAGCCGCAGGGCAAACAGCAGCACCAGAGCCGCCGTCTGCAGGGCAAACCAGACCATCAGAAAAGAATAATACTGCCGGTACAGAGCCGGAAGCTCCAGCATGGGCATGGCTGCCGCCACAGCCCCGGCAAGAAACAGGAATTTTTCCCAGCGCAGCTGGCTCTGCAGATTGCCCAGAATGCTGCCGTAGCGTCCCTCCGGATCGGACAGTTCCTTTTTCGTGTGGCCCATCCAGATTTCCAGCGCAAGCAGCAGGAAAAAACCCAGCGCCAGCACTGTCGGAATGGCCGGACTGACCGGATGCTTGAAAAATGGCCTGCGGTTTTTCCAGAACCGCAGATGCAGGATCAGCACCAGCCCCCAGCCTGCCAGCAGACACCAGAGCATCCTATACCTTAAAAATACATTCCGGATTTTTCCCGCCGGCATTTTCAGCTTCCGGAAAAGGCGAATGCACAGCTTATGCAGCTTTCCGGCCTTCTTGCCGGGGGTTTCTTCTTCGGATTCCGGCTGCGGAACCGGCTTCGAACACTTCCGCCGGGGATTTCTGCCGTCCGGCAGAAGCATCAGCATCAGATTCAGCACCAGCGGCTGCAGCAGAATGAGCATCAGGACCCGTCCCGTAGGATATGGGAAAAACCGGAAGAAAACTGCAGCCTCCGTCACAAACGCGGTGAGCAGCATTACAGCTGTTCTGCAGGCAGACCGTCCCTCCGGTGCGGACCTGTATTGTTTTTCATTTTCCATGAATATTCTCCTTTGGCAAGCATCCTGCAAGAAAATTCCGGCACCGTACTGTCGGTCCGTCGCCGGAGAAAATGGCAGGACTTTTGTCTGCTCGATTGTTTTTATGATAATACAGCCCATGGTAAAAATCAAGGGCTGATCTTGGAATCTCCCGATAACCCCCGGAAAACACAGGACAAAAGTTTCTGTTTTCCCAGCGGCCCTTTTCTCATGGATTTTGGACTTCCCGGAGAAAATCTGACCAAATCCGACGAAATTTTTTCTACACACAACCGCCTCTGCACAGTTGCTTTTTTCTGCAGAAACGAGTAGAATAAAGGAAGAATCGAGGATGTTCGGTTCTGTATCATCTTTCATAAGGAGGAGACAATATGCGTAAACTTTTCAGTGCAGCTCTGGTTCTCGTGATGCTGGTATCCCTGCTGGTACCCACTGCCTTTGCTGCCGGCAAAAATGCCGACGATGTCGTGATTCTGTACACCAATGACGTACATACGTACATCGACGAGCCTCTTGGTTACGATATTCTCAAAAACATCAAAAGCGATCTGGAATCCCAATATGAAAATGTGCTGCTGGTAGATGCCGGCGACCATTCTCAGGGTACCGCCTTCGGTTCCATGGACCAGGGCGAGCATGTCGTCAAGCTGATGAACGCCGTGGGCTATGATGCCGCTTCTCTGGGCAACCACGAGTTCGACTACGGCATGGACGGTTGCCTGCAGATTCAGGAATGGGCAGAATTCCCTTACCTCGACTGCAACTTCTACCATGAAAAAGACGGCGTCCGGGGCGAAAATGTCCTCGACAGCTACAAGATCTTCGACATGGGCAAGGAAAAGGTTGCCATCGTCGGTGTTCTGACCCCCGAATCCTTCACCAAGTCCACCCCCGCCTACTTCCAGGACGATGCAGGCAACTACATCTACGGAATCTCCGGCGGTGACGATGGTGCCGACCTGTACGCCGATGTTCAGAAGGCTGTTGACGATGCCCGTGCCAACGGTGCAACCAAGGTCATCGGCCTGGGCCATCTGGGCGTAGATACCGCTTCCGAGCCCTGGACCAGCACCTCCACCATCGCACATACCTCCGGCATGGATGCCTTTATCGACGGCCACTCCCACACCACCATGAAGGTGGACACCGTAAATGACAAGGACGGCAATCCTGTGGTTCTGACTCAGACCGGCTCCTATTTTGAAAACATCGGCCTGATGCTCATTCACGCAGACGGCTCCATTGAAACCGACCTGATCACCACAGAAGAAATCACCGAACCTGTTCTGGACGAAAACGGCGAAGTTCAGAAGGACAAGCACGGAGAGGACATGACCAAGGTTGTGGGCTACAATCTGGTTTCCGATCTGTACAAGGGCGAATATACCGCCGATCCTGCAATTCAGTCTCAGGAAGAAGAGTGGGTTTCCAAAATTGAAGGCGAGCTGGGCCGGGTCATCGGCAAAACCGCTCTGACGCTGGACAACTTCGACGGTGAAAATCGTCTGGTCCGCAGCCAGGAAACCAACACCGGCGACTTTGCTGCCGATGCCCTGTACTATCTGTTTGACAGCAAGGGCATGGATGTTGATGTTGCCATCATGAATGGCGGCGGTGTCCGCAACAAGGCCATCACCGGCGACATTTCCTTCCTGACCTGCAAGAGCATTCACACCTTCGGAAACGTAGCCTGTCTGCAGACCGTCACCGGCCAGCAGATTCTGGATGCTCTGGAATGGGGCGCCCGCAATGCCGGCAGCGGCGAAGAGTGCGGCGGCTTCCTGCAGGTTTCCGGTCTGACCTATAAGATCGACACCGAATGGCCCGACTCCACCGTCAAGGACGAAAAGGGTGTCTGGGTCGGTGCTCCCACCGGCGGCTACCGCGTCCATGACGTTAAGATTTTCAACAAAGAGACCAACGCATGGGACGATCTGGATCTGCAGGCCAACTACAACCTGGCCGGCTACAACTACACCCTGCGCAACATGGGTGACGGCTTCAACATGTTCAGCGGCGCTGTCAACGTTCTGGACTACGTGATGGAAGACTACATGGTTCTTGCAAACTATGTTCAGGCCTTCCCCGACGGCGTGGTAGAAGCTTCCAATTCTCCCCTGACCGCAAAGTATTCCAACCTGACCACCGATTACAGCACGGTAAACGGTTCCGGCAGAATCGTCTTTGAAGCTGCCGTCCGTGAGGATCCTTCCGTTCCTGAAACTACCGCTGCCGTTACCGAGCCTGCTCCCACGGAGCCTGTTTCCGAGGAGAGTGAAAGCCTGAGCGCCGGCTCCATCGCTGCAATCGTCATTGCCATTCTTGTCCCCGTAGTGGTTGTGGTCGTGATCGTAAGCAAGCGTAAAAAGAAGTAATCCCCAATAAGCAAAATGGAACCCCCGGTTTTACCGGGGGTTTTTTCTATGCAGGTGTCGCCTCTGCGTGTAAGTACGGGTCCGCCAGCTGCCAAAAGATTGCCGTCTGCGCTTTGCACCTGAATATGATAAAAAAAAAATAGTTTTCTGTAATTATTGACAAATGTACAAATAAGTGCTATATAGAAGTTAAGGGAAAAAATTTTCCTTGCGCACGAAATTTTTCAGAGAAAAGAGGAGGTTATGTCATGAAAAAAAGAATCAGAATCATTTTGTCAATGGTACTTATCCTGGCATTGCTATCAACGAACGCTGCTGTGTTTGCCGCCAACATATATACCGACGTGCCGACGGATGCATGGTATAACGAGTGCGTTGATTATTGCCAACAGAATAAAATTCTGTTTGGTGTCGGGGATCAGTCATTTTCTCCGTATTCCAATATGACCAGAGGAATGCTCGTTACTGCGCTGTATCGTCTGGACGGCAAACATGCGGTTCCTGACAAAACATCGTTTACTGACGTGGAACAGGGCAGTTATTATTACGATGCTGTAGCATGGGCACATCATCACAAAATCGTGTACGGATTCAGCGATCAGACGTTTGCGCCGGACAGCAAGGTATCCCGTGAACAGGTTGCTTGTGTGATCGCAAGATATGCCACCTATGCGCATGCAGATTTTTTGAATGATGAACCGATTGAACTGGCGTACAGCGATATGGACCAGGTATCCGCATATGCACGGGCAAGCGTTGATATTATGCGGCACACCGGGCTTATGTTGGGCAATAAAAATACCGAATTCCGTCCGAAAGACCCGTTATCCCGTGCACAGGCAGCTAAGATTCTCATGCGTCTCAGCGTAAAAATGGCCGGTCTGAAACCTGCAGTGCTTCGCGTAATGAATCCCGACGGAGTTGCACAAACAGAAGTAACACTTTCCGATGCAGACACCGCATTGCTCCGCACGATTATACACAGTGACGTATGGGTTCCATCAGAGATTCCGGAATACATTGCAACACACGAAATCATTCTTGATAATGTTGCATATCAGTTCGAACGGGAAAGCACCGGTAACGGTTTTCATGGTTTCCGTTTTGAAAACATCTATGGAAGCAAGTATGGCGCATTCTCAACGGAAGACACAGCAATATTGGAAAAACTGGATGGCATTCTATTTGGTGCTGAATAACATTCTTCCTGATTGTTCGTCGTTTCAGGTTATGTAGTCTAAAGTTATGTAAGAAAAATCACACCTTGAAATGCGCCCCTGTGTATGGGCAGTACCAATATCCCCCTTACCGGGGTAATACCAAATTTTAATCAGGAATCCCCCCGGTAAAACCGGGGGGATTCCTATACAGACATCGCCATAAGCTTTCCGGAACCACTCGTCTAACGAGTGGTTTTCTTTATACCAAAAACTGCCCCGGAGGATTTCTCCGGGGCAGCGGTTTATTCTTCGGATTTCAGGTGTCTGCCTCTGCGGTCGGAACCGGAAGAGAACCAGCCCTGTCTGTAGTAATAAATGGTCAGCGCCACTGCCGTCAGGAACCAGGAAACCGGGTAGCACATGGTCAGGCCGCCCAGAGTATGGTAAAACGGGAACACACCGCCCACCCAGATCAGACGCAGCACGCAGATGCCCACACCGGTAATCACCAGAGGAACCACCGCATCTCCGATACCTCTGAGCGAGGCAGATACGATCTCGATGAAGGTCCAGAGAATGTAGAAGGGAACCAGATACAGCAGAATTTCCCAGGTACAGGCAATCACCTCCGGGTCATCGATAAAGAAATGCAGGCCGAATTTTCCGAACGCCAGCACCACGCTGCCCAGCACCAGCGTCACGGGAATAAAGATCTTCAGACTGACACGGAAGGTCTCCCGGACCCGGTCTTTTCTGCCGGCACCGTAGTTCTGTCCCACAAAGCCCATAACCGCCACGCCCAGAGCCGTGCTGATAGAGCTGTAGAAGCCATCAACCTTACTGGACATGGACCAGGCCGCAACAGCAACAGTCATCAGAGAATTCACGGCAATCTGAATGATCAGATTGGAAAGATTGTACATACTTGCCTGCAGGCCGGACGGAATGCCGATGGCCAGCATTTTCCGCATCAGCGCACCATCGATCCGCATTTGGGAAGGCATCAGCCGATAAGCGGTCTTCATTTTGCAAAACCGATGCAGGATCAGCACTGCGCTGACCATCTGGGACAGCACCGTTGCGCAGGCTACTCCGGAAATTCCCATGTGCAAGCCCACAACAAACACCAGATCCAGAACAATATTGCAGAAACAGCAGGCAATCAGATAATACAGCGGATGTTTGGAATCGCCCACCGCCTGCAGAATGCTCGAACCCATGTTGAACACTAACATGAACACGGAGCCGGCAAAATAAATCCGCAGATACAGCACAGAATCCGCCATGGTATCCATGGGGGTCTGCATCCAGCGCAGAGCCGTCGGTGTCATGGCAATTCCGATGATCGTCAGGCCCACACCTGCGGCGATACTGAATGCAAATGCGGAATGAACCGCCTTGGAAACGTGGGCATCCTGCTTTGCGCCGGAAAGCTGTGCGATCACCGCACTGGCACCGGCTGTCAGCGCCACAAAAAATCCAATGAAGAGTGCAATGATGGATGCAGCACTTCCGCCTACCGCCGCCAGTGCCTCCGTGCCGACAAACTTACCAACCACCATGGCGTCCACGGTGTTGTACAACTGCTGAAACAGGGTTCCTACCGCAATGGGAATGAAAAAGGATACCAGCTTTCGCCCGATGCTTCCTGTGGTCAAATCGTATTCCTGTGTCATTTTCTTATTCGGGCACGCCTATTCCCCGCTGGAATTTCCGGCCCTGTCTCCTTTCTGTTTTCGATATGCAACATCTGAGAACTTTACTCTAAAAACCGAGAAAAATCAAGTGTTTTCTCGCATTTTCCCCATATTCCATCAAATTTTGGTGAATATGGGTATTTTTCATAAAAAAAGCTGTTTTGCTTTTGACATTTTCCGAAACAGAACCGGCACCTGCAGAAATTTTCCCCACAGGTGCTCCCAAAAAGCAAAAAGATACGGCACAGCTGCAAACCTGTGCCGTATCTGAAAAAAGCCCCCGGCGCGCGCATCTGCATGCCGATGCTGCCCCGAAATTTTGATACAAAACTTCCGGAACTTACTTTTTCGTAAGTATCTTACCAAAAAGTTCGTACTGGAAACCGCGTAAAAGGCGTGATACAATATAAAAGTCGTGAAAAAACGCACTTTTCAGTTATAAGCGATTATTCTCTCCCCAATCACATAATTCATGAAAAATAGGAATCAGAGATTCTCCCCGAGGGGACAGACGATACTCTACCTTGGGCGGGACCTGCGGATATTCCGTACGGATCACCAGCTGATCTGTTTCCAACTCCTTCAGGGTCGCACTCAGCGTTTTATAGGGGATTGTCCCGATAAAACGCTGCATTTCATTAAATCGCATAACTCCGAATGTGGCCAGCGAATACAGAACCACCATTTTGTATTTGCCGCTGATCAGTGACATTGTGTAATGAAAACCGGATTCCTCCAGTTTGGCATTCTGGATGGATTTCAGAAAACTTTCTCCCACTGAAAACGCACCTCCTGTTAATTGTTATGAATCGAATATTGTTATATTATCCGATTTCTTTTAAAAAAAGTCAAGTAAAAAGGAACTACCACAGGCGCAAAGGAAGGACATTATGGTAAGCAACAACACGCTCCGCGAAATTCAATATCTGGCAACGGCCTGCATCCAGTGCAGAAAGTGCATGGGAGAATGCATGATGCTCGGAAAATTTACAAAATCTCCGAAAAAGCTTTTTGCAAAGTACCTCAGTGAAGGCCCGGACCAGGTGGATCATATGGTTGCCTATTCCTGCAACGAGTGCGGACAATGTACGCTTAAATGTCCCAGACATCTGGATCTGAAAAAAGCATTCTGCTCTCTCAAGGCCGATTACGCCGCCGAAAACGAGGGCATCGTACCCCTTCCTGCGCTGGCTCCCAGTGAGGCAGGTCAGGTCCGGGAATGCGCCGAAGAATACTGCACCAGCGTTTCCGGTGCCGAAAAGCCGGCAGAAACTCC
>RCNI01000092.1_pt1 | contig 58449 bp, 43 predicted proteins | sample 2041151 | NCBI WGS metagenome assembly RCNI01 (sample SAMN09708214, study PRJNA481090) | feces metagenome | isolation source: feces | place: Antarctica: Albino Rookery
GATATGAAAAAGGGCGTGCTTTTTTGTGCACACCCTTTCGTCATGGACAAAGAAATCTTATTTGTTTCTCTGATAGAGATAACGTTTGATGGATTTCTTGGGAGTTCTTTCAAAGTCTTCCGGCATCAATTCCAAATCCTTGATACGGGAATAATTCGGCAGATTCTTGTTCAGATCTTCAATCAGGCCACGCAAGAACTTCTCCAGATCGACAGAAGAAAGCCCATCTTTTTCAGCCATCTGGAAATCTGGATAAATTAAAGCAATCAAAGAACCGTTGTCTTCAATGATAAGGGACTCCACGACATACTGCATGGCGTTGATGGTATTTTCAATCTCCTCCGGATAAATATTCTGGCCGGAAGGACCGAGAATCATGCACTTGGACCTTCCACGAAGATAAAGATACCCGTTCTTGTCCATTACACCGATATCGCCGGTACGGAACCAGCCGTCTTCCGTAAAGACCTCTTTGGTAGCCTCTTCATTCTTGTAGTAGCCGAGGAAAACATTCATACCTTTTACAAGAACTTCGCCAGGCACATTCTCTGGATCCTCGGACACAATCTTGATTTCCATATTAGGAGCCACTTTCCCACAAGAGTAGAGCTGGTTGGTCTTCCAGTCATCATAAGCCAAAATCGGCGCACACTCAGTCATGCCGTATCCGACAGTAATCGGGAAGTCAATCTGCTTGAGGAAACTTTCCACCTCTTTATTGAAGGCAGCCCCACCAACAATCACTTCATAGAAATGTCCGCCGAATGCAGATACGAGTTCCTCTCGAATCTTCTTGACGACTACCTGGTTCAATACAGGCAATTTTAACATGAACTTGATGCCTTCCTTCTCAATGATTGGCTTCAACTTGCTCTTGTATACTTTCTCAATGATGAGAGGTACGGCAATAACCAGATCTGGCTTGACATCGGCAAGTGCCTGGAGAATAATCTTCGGACTCGGCAGTCTGGTCAAGAAATGGATATGTGCACCTACTGACAATTCAAACAAGACCTCAAACATCAGACCATACATATGCGCCATCGGCAGCATAGAAACGATCTGAGACTGGTTGTTGACCAAAGGAAGCACATTCCATGCAAAAGTGATGTTGGAAAAAACGGCACGATAAGGAATCATCACACCTTTGGAGAAACCGGAAGTACCGGAAGTATAGTTGATCATACAGAGTTCATCTGCGGTGTCCTCGTGATAATTCAGGCAAGACTGGTCAAACTCTTTCGGATATTTCTTTCCAAACAATTCATTCAAATGATCTCTCGTTTCGGCGATCTTAGGATCTTTTGTATAGAGAATATTGAAGTCATTTATCATGACGATGGCTTTGAGATCTGGCATTTCAGATTCGGAAAGTCCATCCCAAATACCATCACCTACAAAAAGAATCTTGGATTCAGAATGATTGACCAGATGATGGATATTGGCCGGCTTGAATTCATGAAGAAGTGGAACAGGAACTGCACCATAAGTGGTCGCTGCCAGAAAAATGACAGCCCAATTGGCCTGGTTTCTTGAACAAAGAGCAATTCTGTCACCAACTTCCACTCCACATTTTTCAAAGAAAATATGCAATTTGGCAATATGCTCGGCTACATCTTTATAATAAAGGGTAGATCCTTTATAATTAGACAAAGCAGGACGGTCCCAATTTTCAATGAAACGTTCCTGAAAAATTTTGTTTACTGATCTAAACTCCATCATAATTGAATAATGTTTTTGATGTTTTTATCAATTTTTTCGATTGCAAATATAGTGAATTCCACCTAAATGCAAATTTTGCCGACCAGAAAGACCATAACTTTCTAACAAAAATGCGGTAGAAAAATGACAGACAGACGGATAAATTCTAACCTCTTCTACTGGAAAATGCAACAGAAAATTGTACATTTGTTCCTTTATGCCAAAGAAATGGAAAAATTCAAAGTCCCTGACACATATGTCATCATATTCACGGTCATTTTGTTCTGTGCCATTGCCACCTGGTTTGTCCCGGGAGGGCAGTATATTGAATCACCCTCCGGGGAAATGACCTATGCTGCAACAAGATCCATACCCCAGACATGGCAAGTCTTTTCTGCCCTGTCGGAAGGATTCAGCCAGCAGGCTTCCATCATTGTCTTCGTGCTCATCATCGGTGGTGCATTTTGGGTTGTGAACAGCACCCGGGCTGTCGATGCTGGCATCATGAAATTCATTGCCAGCACCCAACGCATGGAATCGTATGGTCTGGTTGGAAAACTTGGAGCAGGCAATCTCATCATTGTCCTTACCATGCTGCTTTTTGGAGCTTTCGGTGCCATCTTCGGCATGAGTGAGGAAACCATCGCCTTCACCGCAATCGTCATTCCGCTTGCCATCTCACTTGGCTACGATTCCATTGTCGGTGTCTGCATGGTCTATGTGGCAGCCCATGTCGGTTTTGCCGGGGCAATGCTCAATCCGTTCACCATCGGTATCGCACAAAATCTATCGGACCTCCCTTTGTTTTCCGGCATCGAATACCGGACCCTCTGCTGGATCGTCCTCATGAGTCTGGCCATCGTCTTCGTCCTGTGGTATGCCCATCGTGTCAAACGACATCCAGAACTTTCTCCCATGTACGAAACCGACCAAAGGCTCAGATTGGAGCAGGCGAGTGAAGAAAATATGCAATATGGTGATATACAGGATAAGAAACATAAACGTTCAGCTATTTTTACCTGTATTCTGACCGTTCTGGCTCTCCTTTTCTTCTGCTTTTCCTACGCAAAAGACTGCACCATCACCATCGGTACCGCCACCTTTCATGCTCCATGGCTGCTCTGGTCAGAATCCGCCCTCTATCTGCTGTCCGCCATTTTGACGCTCCGCAAATCGACCCGGCTTTTCATCCTGGACATGCTGCTTTTCACCATTTTCTTCCTGATTACAGGTGTAATGGGATTCGGTTGGTATATCGGTGAGATTTCTGCTCTCTTCATGGCACTGGCTATCGCTGCCGGAATCGCCTCCGGCTACAGTGCAGACGAGATTGCGAAAAAATTTGTAGAGGGAGCCAAGGATATTTTCTCCGCAGCGCTGGTCATCGGCTTTGCCGCCGGAATCGTCATCATCCTGAAAGACGGCAAGATTCTCGACACCTTGCTCCATGCCATGGCAACTTCGCTGGGGGAGACCGGTCCTGCCGGATCTCTGGGAGCGATGTACGGCATCCAGACCCTCATCAATCTGTTCATACCGTCCGCCTCTGCCAAAGCCGCCATCACCATGCCCATCATGGCACCCTTCTCCGATCTCATCGGTGTTTCCCGTCAGGCGACGGTGCTGGCATTCCAGTTCGGTGACGGTTTCACCAACATGATCACGCCTTGCTCCGGCGTACTGCTCGCCGTCCTGTCCGTAGCGCACATTCCGTATACCGTCTGGTTCAAATGGGTCTGGAAATTCATCCTCACCCTGGTCCTCGTCGGATTCCTCCTGCTGCTGCCGACCCTGTTCTTCGCATTCCCCGGTTTCTAACCCTCTATCTTCCGAAAAATGTTCATCGTCATCGGTTTCATGTTTGCAGGCATACTGCTGGGTTATCTCCTGCGGAAAATGCCTATGCTCCAGAAAATATCCACCCCCATATCCTGGACCATCTACCTGCTGCTCTTTCTGATGGGCATTTCGGTCGGGACCAATGAAGAAGTGCTCCGCAACCTCGCTTCGCTGGGAGGAACCGCGCTGCTGCTTTCCCTGTCAGGTACGCTGGGAAGTGTCCTGATGGCGTGGCTCGTGTGGAAGAAAGTCTTCCTGCAACCTTCCCGGGAAGAAGAAGGGAAACAAACCAAGCAGTCCGAAGAACCGCAAGAGAAAGTCCGTCTTGCCGGCAGTCTCATTGTGGTGGCTTTCTTCCTATCAGGTGCCCTGCTGGGACGTTTCCACCTCATTCCATCGGCCCTGGTGCAGAATGAACTGTCGAGCTATGTGCTCTACCTGCTCATGTTCCAGGTCGGTCTCAGCATCGGCAGTGACCGGAAACTGAAAGAAATCCTCTTCAACCTTCGTCCGAAAGTACTGCTGGTACCGCTCGCCACTATGACCGGCACATTGGCATTTTCCGCCTTGGCGGCACTGTTCATCACCCGTTGGAGCCTTGCCGACTGTCTGGCGGTCGGAAGCGGTTTCGGCTATTATTCTTTGTCGTCCATTCTCATCACCCAGCTCAAAGGAGCCACTATCGGGGTCCAGCTGGCTGCGGAGCTGGGTACCATCGCTCTGCTGTCCAACATCATCCGCGAAATTCTGGCGCTGCTCGGAGCTCCGTTGTTCGCGAAATGGTTCGGGCCGCTGGCTCCCATCTGTGCCGGAGGAGCGACCACCATGGACACGACTTTGCCCATCATCACCCGGTGCTCCGGCAAGGATAAGGTCTTCATTTCCATTATCCATGGCATTCTGATGGACTTTTCCGTACCGTTCCTGGTCAGCTTCTTCTGTTCGCTGTAAGCTGCTTGTCAAAGACCAAAAAAGAAGGGATCTGGCTGAGCCAGGTCCCTTCTTTATTTATAGAGCGAACCTCCCTTTATTCAAAAATTTCGAGCATTGGTCTTCCGATCCATACCTGAGGGCATTCCAGACCGAAAATGTGGGCGAGGGTCGGTGCAATGTCAAACTGCATCATGCTGTCCTCGATGATGTAACCTTTCTTGATGCCTTTGCCGCAAATGATGAAAGGGGACTGCATTTCCTGCATGCTCTTGCCTCCGTGGCCCAGATTGATTCCACCGTGGTCGGAACTGAGGATGAAAATGGTGTCGTCGTAGATGCCGGCATCTTTGACTGCCTGCACGATTTCACCGACGTAGCCGTCCAGTTCATGCACCTTGGCATAATAGGCAGGAGTATCGTGGCCGATCTGATGACCGACTCCGTCCGGCTGGTCGAAGATGACGAGTGTCAGCTCCGGCTTCTTTTCCTTGATGTAGCCGACTGCCTCTCTGGTCAGATTGACACCGCTTTCGCCAGTGCTGTGGCAATCGAGACTGACAGCTGCCGTATCGACGACATAATGCATGCCGCTCCATTCGTAGAGATGACCGATTTCAGCTTCCGGTGCGGCTTTGCGCAAGAGGGAGAAAACATTCGGGAACATGCCGTCCTCACCAACCACTCTCGGAGGAAGATCCGGTTTTTGGGAACCCCAAGTGGTGTAGCCGTGCAGTTCCGGACCGGCACCCATGAACATGGAAGCCCAGTTGGCCGCACTGGAAGATGGCAGGACAGAACGTTTTTCCAGAGTATAGGAACCTTTTTCCATCAATGCCCTGACATTGGGCATGTCAGCTTTGTCCATACAGTAGGAACCCCAGCCATCCATGCCGATGAAGACCACGTGGCCAGCCGTCCATTCAGACTTGTCGGAGCAGGACACGAGAAGAAGTGCCGCCGCACATAAAGAAAAGAACCGATTCTGTTTCATAAAAAAAGTGTTGATCAATCAAGTGATTCTGAGATTTTTTAAAAATTATCTTTAAATTTATCAACAATTTTCAAAAACACCAAATTATATTTGTTAAATTTCATGCTTGATTTGAAGGCTCTGTAGGAAAGTCGCTTCATCCATATCGGTCATGATGGTGATCTTTTTCTCCACTCCCGGCAGGAGGTAGAAGAAATTGTCTGAGAAGTTCTTGCCGATTTCCCCAGCAGATACCCATACAGCTTTGGCGAAACAATCTGACTGGAGTCTCACCTCATAGCCGTCTTCCGTAGCGGTGACGGTATGCTGGATGTCGCACTGAGGAAACTGCACCTCACCGTCCTTGACAAAGAGACGGAGGTTGTCTGCCGTGCCGGCCTTGGACTCAAACTTCATGGTCATGTACACTTCATTTTCCTTTGCCCCAGCCAGCAAACTGCCATAGTCCATTTCTGTGACGACAATGCTGGAATTGGCAGGAATGGTACATTGCACAGCATGAGAAGATTGGATATTTCCTTGAAAATCGAAAACTTCCACGACCAATGTCCCCCGGACTTTTTCCAGCAGGTCAGAAACCAGATAGAAAGAAACACTCTCATCACCAAATTCTGGAGATACGAGTATATTGGCGAAAGCTTTGGTGCTGTAGTACTGGAGCGCTTTCCAAGTGCCGTAACAATCGCGGCTCGACCAGGAAGCTACCGGCCAGCAGTCGTTGAACTGCCAGAACAGGGAACCCCAGCAATAAGGCTTGTCACGACGGTGGGATTCAATCGCCAGCTTGATGGCATCTCCCTGCACCACCTGACTCATATAGAGGATGTCGTCAAAATTCTCCGGCACCTTGTAGTCTTCACGCAAAGCCTGGATGATACGGTCATTGCAGAATGCGCCGCCTCTCTGGTGGAACATCATCACATCGGAATTGATCTGCCAGTCTTTGCTCTGAGGGGCATACATCTTGACAGTCGGCAGAGTCGGGAAGGACTGGAAACCGTATTCGCTCATGAAGCGGGCGCTGTTGGTTTCGTATTCGCTGATCGGCTGACGGGCATGCCATGGAGTCCAGAAATGATAGTCTCCTATGTCCATGCTGCCACGCTTTCCTTGTGGACAGTAAGGGGAGGATGGCGTGTAATCGGTCACCGGATCCAATTTTCCCACAACGGAAGGAAGCAAGTCAAAGTACATGGCATTCATCTGCCGCTCAATCAGCTGGTCATATTCCGGATGTCCCTGTCTCGCATAGGTGTTTTTCAGGCCCCAACCATAGAAGGCATCATTACATTCGTTGTTGCCGCACCACAGCGCGATGCACGGATGGTTTCGCAGACGGATTACATTGTCTTCTGCCTCACGACGGATATTCTCAAGGAATGCCTCATCCGCCGGATAGAAACTGCAAGCGAACATAAAATCTTGCCAAATGAGGATACCGTTCTCATCACACAAATCGTAGAACCGGTCATTTTCATAAATACCGCCACCCCAGACACGCAGCATGTTCATGTTAGTCATTTTGGCAGAACGGACGGTCTCTTCGTAGATTTCATCTGTTACGCGATCCAACAAAATATCACAAGGGATATAGTTGGCCCCCTTCATGAAAATAGGTTTTCCGTTCACCTTGAAACAGAAATTGAAACCGGTTCCTTCAGGAGAACGGTCCAATTCGATGGACCTCAGTCCAATCTTTTCACAATCGGAGAGCAGCACTTCGTCATCGTGAAGCACTTCAACTTCAAATTCATAACGATAAGCTTCTCCATGTCCGTTCGGCCACCACAAATGCGGTTTTCTGACGACACACGGCACACTCAAGACAGACTGGCCCTCCTCAATGTCAGTGCGCAGGGTCCCGACCACCGAGCCGTCGGCAAGAATCCGGACCTGTGCATTGCGGAAAACTTTGTCAGCCAATACGGAAAGCTGCACATCCAGACGCGCCGTCTTCTCGGACACTTCGGTCTGCTTGTAATAGACATTATCCAGACGGACATCGTCCCATGCTTCCAGACGGACTGGACGCCAGATGCCGGAAGGGACAATGCGAGGGCCCCAGTCCCAGCCGTAGTGATAGCCTGCCTTGCGGGTGAAGACACTGACTCGTTTGTCCATGATGCCACCGTTCTGGCTCTGGTCGTTACCACAATAATACTGGAAAGGTAGGGCATCAAAAAGGGGCATGCCTTTCTTGATGGGAGAATGCAGATAAACCGTCAGTCGGTTCTTGCCGGAAACGAGAATTGGTTTTACTTCTTTCCTCCAGCGAACGAACATGTTGTCGGTGCTGAGAACCAGACTGTCATTGACATATACATCCGAATAAGTGTCAATGCCATCCAAGCATAGTTCAATATGTCGGCAAGTTGCCAAATCATCTTCTACAATGAATTCTGTCTGATAAATCCAATCTTCCTTGTCTACCCATTGGATAGATCTTTCGTTCATGCCAGAGAACGGGTCTTCAATGATTCCATGTCTCAACAAATCAGAATGGACAGTACCTGGAACAATGGCTTCATGTTGATCATGACCGCGTGCCTGCCGAAAGGTCCATCCTTGATTCAAGTTTTGGCTTGCCAATGCCGTAATGACTGCCAGAATTGCAAATTTGAACATATGCCTCTACGATTTCAGTTAAAAGATATAGTGTGTGATGATTTGTCAAAAATAACAATTTTTCAGAGAAATTCTGACACAAGAAGGACCTTGCCGGGAACGATCCGGGATAATTCCGTTCTATCCAGATCCCGTATTTTGAAAAAAAGTGAAAAAACAAACAAAATAAAGCAAAAAAGCCCTTTCTGAGAAAGTTTTTATATATCTTTGCGTTTTTGCATGAATACCGGAATAATATAGAAAACCAAAACTATAATGGACCAACAAGCATTAAAGAAAAAATATTCCTATTGGGAATGGCGGACCTTGATCTTGCTGATGATCGGTTACGCATTGTTTTATTTTGTAAGAAAGAACTTCAGTATCGTGATGCCTGCTCTGGAGTCAGAATTGGGCATCACCAAGCTCCAGCTGGGTATTTTCCTTACTGTCAACGGAATCATCTATGGTGTATCCCGTTTTGTCAATGGATTCATGGCCGACAATGTCAGCCGCAAGAAGATGATGGCGGCAGGATTGTTCTTGTCTGCCGTAGTCAATGTCCTTATCGGATTGAGTCCTCAAATGAACGGATTGTTCCATTTCCTGGATGCAGAAGGAAAAGCCACCATGGGATTGGTCTATTTTATAGGTTCCTTATGGCTGATCAACGGTTACATGCAAGGTATGGGCTATCCTCCGTGCGGCAGTTTGATGGCTCACTGGATCAAACCTTCCGAACTTGCCTTCAAACAATCCATCTGGAACAGTTCCCACTCTATTGGTGCGGGGCTGGTTGCCTTGCTCTGTGGCACTGTCATCTTGAACGGATATGGCTCCAGCGCATGGCAATGGTGTTTCTTCATTCCGGCCATTTTGGCTATTTTGGGAGCCGGCCTTCTTCTCTTTGGACTCAAGGACACTCCAGAATCTGTTGGCTTGCCGGATCCTGAACTGCTGGATGAAAACAAATCACTTCAATTAGACAATGTGGAGGTAGAAAGCAAGGAGGTAACCCAATATGCATACAAGAAATTCGTGAAGAAAATGGTATGGCGCAATCCGATTATCTGGGTGCTCGCCGTGACAAATTTTTGTGTATATGTCATCCGTTTCACTATTCTGGACTGGGGAGCCACATTCCTGACACAATATAAAGGTATGGAAATCGGGACAGCCTCTTCTGTTGTAGCCGCCTCTGAAATTGTTGGAGGGATTATTGGAACATTGCTTGCTGGCTGGGCAACAGACAAATTGTTCCATAGCCGCGCACACAGGACCTGCCTGATTGGACTTCTTGGTGCCACTCTCTGCTTCCTCCTCTTCTGGAAACTTCCAAGTTCATACAACACTTTGGCCATGATTTCCGTAGTCCTTGCCAGTTTCTTCATCTATATGCCTCAAGCCTTGCTTGGCATTGCCGCCTCCAACCAAGGCACCAAACGCGTAGCAGCCTCTGCAAACGGCGTTTTGGGAATCTTCGGATATGCCAGCACAACTGTTTCTGGCATAGTTTTTGGTATCATTGCGGATTCATTCGGTTGGAATTCCGTATTCCTGATTGCCATCATCTTTGGTGTGGTAGGCTCCTTAATTATCGCGACCATTTGGAGCGCACCTGCCGACGGATATGAGAAAGCTGACAAACTGATGGAAGAAGTGCATGCAGAATTGGCGGCAAAAAGGAATTGACAGAAACAACTTAATCAAAATATAATAGACTATGATGAAAAAATTTATGACCATCGCAATGATGGGAGCAGTAGTGATGACTTCCTGTTCAGTGCAGGAGGATGTGAATGTTGAAGGACAATGGAACATCGTAACCCTCAATGGAAAAACCGTTGATACAGAAAACATTCCCTATATCGGGTTTGACACAGAAGAAGGGAGAATCTTTGGCAATAGCGGCTGCAACTATATCAATGGCACATTCAACCTCAAGGATGGCAACATTATTGAATTCGGAAATGTAGGTTCAACCATGATGAGCTGTCCAGATATGCAAATTGAGCAAGAAGTGCTCTCAACTTTGGAAAAAGTGGGAAAAATCAAGGCTGAAGGCGAGGCCCTCTCTCTTTGTGATGCCAAAGGCAACCAGCTCATCAAACTGGAAAAAAGATTTGAAGAAGTTGCCTATTCTGCAATTGAAGGCAAATGGAATATGGTCAAAGTAGAAGGTGAAGATATTCCTTCCGATCTGGACGGAATCCCATTCCTCTCTTTCACCGCAGATTTGAACGTAGCAGGTCTTGCCGGCTACAACAATGTCCATGGTGCTGTTGCCTTGGATGAAGCGGACACCACTTCCATCCAGTTCGAAAACATGGCTGCTACCCGCAAGATGGGTCCCAATATGGAATTTGAAGATAACATGATGAACGTTCTGGGTAACATCAGGAGTTTTGGTCTTCTCTCCAACGGCCATCTCGCACTCTTCGACGCCAACGGGAAATTGGCTATTGAACTCGAAAAAGCGGAATAAGTCCAATCGGAAATTAACTTGGAAAGGTGATCTGTGATGAACAGATCACCTTTTTTTCCGTATCAAGTGACAAAGACATTTCCGGTCAGGGAAAATACCCGTCCACTTTGATGACATGAAAATATGACATATATGCTCAATAAGAAAAAAGGATCGTGACAAATATTCTTTTCTCCACAAAATTTGTCTGAATGAAAAGAATGGCTCGGTATATGCTATGATAAATGCAATATCATACAATTATATAATTGAGTAATAGCACAAATGAGAAAACCAATCATATATCAGATGCTTCCACGTTTGTGGGGCAACCAGAACATTCCCGTCAAAAATGGAGATCTGAAAACAAACGGAACGGGAAAATTCCAAAACATTGACACCGTAACTTTCGATTATCTCAAAAGTCTCGGCGTTTCTCATGTCTGGTACACCGGGATTATCCGTCATGCGACCCAGAGCCACTGCGACGGCTGTATTCCTTCTTCCTCAGAATGGGTGAAAGGCGATGCAGGTTCTCCTTATGCAATCACCAACTATTTTGATGTCAATCCTTATTTGGCATCCTGTCCAGACAAGAGGATGGAAGAGTTCGAAGACTTGGTCAGAAGGACTCATGAAGCCGGACTCAAGGTAATCATCGATTTTGTCCCGAATCACGTGGCCAGAGACTATGGCCAGTTCTCTCCGCAACCGATCATTGACGGAAAAGATGCGGAAGGACATTCTGTATTGGGAGCAGAAGATGACAGTTCTGTCACCTGGAAAGAAGAAAACGATTTCTTCTACTATCCGAATGAATATCTCCGCTTGCCGGATTCCGCCATTCGCAAAGCGGGACACAAAGCCCAAGGCTATGTGGAATTTCCCGCAAAAGCTTCGGGAAACACCTACACCTCCGCTCCGACAGAGAACGACTGGTATGACACCATCAAGATCAACTATTGTGAATATCATACCTCCACTTGGGACAAAATGGCTGAAATCATAGAATTCTGGATTTCAAAAGGAGTAGATGGTTTCCGTTGTGATATGGTCGAGTTGGTCCCGGCAGAATTCTTCAAATGGATTGTCGAGAAAGTAAAGAAGGCTCATCCACAGATTGTCTTCATTGCAGAAGTCTATCAGAAGACTATGTACAGCAAATACATTCATCATGTCGGATTTGACTATCTCTACGATAAATCAGGACTCTACGACGCCCTTAGGGCGATCGTCATGAAAAATGCTTATGACAGCGGTGTGCCGGTAGAGCAATGGCAGTCCACGCGTCTTATCTCCTGGAACTGGCAGCAGCTGGGAGATTTGCAACCAAGAATGCTCAATTTCCTTGAGAACCACGATGAGCAGCGATTCGCTTCTTCTTTTTTCGGAGCCGATCCCAAAACGGCCATGGCCCCTCTTGCGGTAAGCCTCTTGTTCAACACAGCGCCGTTTATGCTCTATTTCGGTCAAGAAATAGGGGAGTCCGGTATGGATGAAGAAGGTATGAGCGGAAAGGACGGAAGAACTACCATTTTCGACTGGTGGAGTCCTGCTTCACTTAGAAGGCTCTATTCGGAAATACATCATGGAAAAGAGCACCTGCTACCTGAAGAAAGGGAAATGTTGGAAAAATATCGTAACCTCTTGCAATATGCCGCGGAAGATTCTGCTTTGAGCATGGGCTCCACCTATGATTTGTGCTACTGCAACTTTTCCTCTGACGGCTTCAACAAAGACAAGCATTTTGCATTTCTGAGAGACTATGAAGACGAGACGCTCTTGATTGTCAGCAACTTCTCCAGCACCGATGCCCAAATTGACATTATGATACCGGAACATGCCTTCAAATGGCTGGAATTGCCGGAATCCGACAAACTGAACCATCTTCATCCTGTAAGAGTGAAGGTCAAGGCTAAAGATGCGGTCATCATTCCTCTATGAGAATAAAAAAAATATGACTATATTAGTGGTTTATTCATGAAGGACAGAAAAACACATTACTGAAAAATAAACCACCAAACCATGAGAAAAAGACTAATCGTATTGGCGTCATCGATAATCTGCTGTTCAGTATTCGTTTCTGCGCAGCAGATTGTTCCTTATAAAGATGCCTCCCTCCCGATTGAACGGAGAGTCGATGACCTTCTCTCCAGAATGACTCTGGAAGAGAAAATTGCCCAGATTTCCCACCTGCACTCCTGGAACGTCTTCGACGGCCAGAAACTCAACGAAGAGAAACTGGCGCAATTCTGCAGCGACAAGGGCTTCGGATTTTTTGAAGGATTTCCTTTGACGGCTGCCAACTGCCGGGAAACTTTCAAGATTATCCAGAGCTATATGCTCAACCAGACCCGTCTTGGCATTCCAGCCTTTTCCGTTGCGGAATCCCTGCATGGTGTCGTACACGAGGGGACAACTGTTTTTCCTCAAAACATTGCAATGGGAAGCACCTTCAATCCGGATCTTGCCTACCGGAAAACCACCGCAATTTCTGGAGAACTCAATACAATCGGAGTACGTCAAGTGCTCTCTCCTTGCATTGATGTAGTAAGGGAATTGAGATGGGGCAGAGTAGAAGAATCATTTGGTGAGGATCCTTATCTCTGTTCCAGAATGGCGGTTTCAGAAGCGAAAGGCTATCTGGATCACGGCATTTCTCCAATGCTCAAGCACTACGGGCCTCATGGCAACCCATCCGGCGGTCTCAATTTGGCTTCGACTGAATGTTCCGCCAAGGATCTGTTCGATATCTATCTGAAACCATTTCAGACAGTAATTGCCGAGACAAATGTAATGGCTATCATGTCCAGCTATAATTCCTGGAACCGAGTGCCGAACTCCGCTTCTCATTTTATGCTCACTGATGTGCTCAGAGACCTATTCGGATTCAAGGGTTATGTCTATTCAGACTGGGGTGTCATCAATATGCTCAAGAATTTTCACCGGACCGCTGGAGATGACTACGAGGCGGCAGTACAGGCCATTACTGCCGGACTGGACGTGGAAGCCTCCAGCTCTGCCTTCCCGACTCTTGTCCAAGCTGTCAAAGAAGGAAGATTTGATGAAGAATATATCAATGTTGCTGTAAGAAGAGTTTTGAGAGCCAAATTTGAGCTTGGACTCTTTGAAGATCCTTATCAAGAAAAATGTTCGCACAGACTTCCGCTTAGAAGTGAAGAAAGTTCACAACTGTCAAAGCAGATCGCTGACGAATCCACCGTATTGCTCAAAAACGAAGGGAATCTACTTCCTTTGGATATCCACAAGCTCCGCTCAATTGCCGTCATCGGGCCGAATGCGGACCGTATCCAATTTGGTGACTACACTTGGAGCAAAAATAAAGGAGATGGCATCACACCATTGCAGGGCATCCGGAAACTGGTCGGAAATCAGGTGAAAATCCACTATGCGGAAGGTTGCTCGATCGCCTCTATGGATGAGTCAGGTATTCCTGCCGCAGTAAAAGCAGCCCGCAAAAGCGATGTCGCACTCGTCTTTGCAGGCAGTTCTTCTACAGCTTTTGTCCGTCACAGCCCGGAACCTTCTACAAGTGGGGAAGGCATTGATCTCAACGACATTTGTCTGACAGGCGCGCAGGAAAAACTGGTGAAAGCAGTAGCTGCGACCGGAAAACCGGTCGTCGTCATTCTGGTGGCAGGAAAACCTTTCGCCATTCCATGGATTAAAGAAAACATACCGGCTGTACTGGCTCAATGGTATGCCGGAGAACAGCAGGGCAACTCCATTGCGGACATCCTGTTTGGAAAGGTCAATCCTTCCGGCCGTCTGTCCTTCAGCTTCCCTCAAAGTACCGGTCATCTGCCATGTTTCTACAATTATTTGCCGACAGACAAAGGTTTCTATCATGAGCCGGGCAGCTACGATGCTCCAGGTCGTGACTATGTCTTCTCCACGCCTGATCCGCTTTGGGCTTTTGGACATGGACTGAGCTATACGAAGTTTGACTATCTGGATGCCAAGGTAGAGAAAGAGAACTACCTTCCATACGAACAAATCCATGTGGACGTGACCATCCGCAATGCCGGCAGCCGCCCTGGCAAAGAAGTGGTCCAGGTCTATGTCCGCGACCTGGTCAGCACCGTCATGACTCCTGTCAAGCAGTTGAAAGCATTCCAGAAGATTTCCCTGGAACCAGGGGAGAGCAAGACCGTCCGTCTCACCATTCCGGTGAAAGAACTTTTCCTTACCCGGGATGACGGCACTGCCTATTTGGAGGACGGACAATTTGAAATCCAGGTGGGAAAGGCTTCCGATGATATCTTGTTCAATCTTCCTGTCTATGCTGGAAAAACGCTTCCGGTCCAGAGTATTTCACAGCAGAGCACAACAGCCACTGTACAAGAAGAAGGTGAAGAAATTGAAGTTACTGGAAGTGTACGTGATGTCCAGGCGACGCCCGTAGCGGGGGCAATAGTAGAAGATCGCGGTCTCGGCACCAGATCCGTTACTGACAAATTCGGCAACTACCATATCAAAACCCGGACGCAAGGCATTCTGACTTTTACAGCACCTCACTTTGAACTCCTTGAAATGCAAGTAAACGGACAGAAAAGTGTCAATGTCCAGCTAAACAAGAAATAAAGAGCAGAATGAAATTGCATTATCATTTCAGTTAGTAATCAAACCATATAAATGTATGACGAGTATGAAGTCTGACATCGAAATCGCGAGAGAAACTCCGATGAAAAAAATCACAGAAATCGCTGGTAGTATCGGAATACCAGAAGAACAGTTGGAGCAGTATGGCAAATTCATCGCCAAGGTTCCAGAGACACTGATTGATGATGAGAAAATCAAGCGGAACAAGCTGATTCTTGTCACTGCGATCACCGCCACCAAGGCAGGAATTGGAAAGACCACCGTGTCTGTAGGTCTGGCACTGGGGCTGAACAAAATCGGAAAGAAAGCGGTTGTCGCCCTGAGAGAACCTTCTCTGGGTCCTTGCTTCGGCATGAAGGGCGGTGCGGCTGGAGGCGGCTGCGCCCAGGTGCTGCCGATGGACAAGATCAATCTTCATTTCACGGGCGATTTCCATGCCATCACTTCTGCGCACAACATGATTTCCGCTCTGCTGGACAACTACATCTACCAGCACCAGGCAGAAGGCTTCGCTTTGAAGGAAGTACTCTGGAAAAGGGTGCTGGACGTGAACGACCGCAACCTCCGGAGCATTGTCACCGGTCTGGGTCCCCGTACCAACGGACTCACCGGAGAATCCGGTTTTGAGATTACTCCGGCTTCTGAAATCATGGCCATCCTCTGTCTGTCAGAAAATCTCGAAGACCTCAGACGCCGTATCGAGAACATTCTGCTCGGCTACACCATGGACGACAAGCCATTCACGGTGAAAGACCTGGGTGTTGCCGGTGCCATCACCGTTCTGCTGAAAGATGCCATCCGTCCAAATCTCGTGCAGACTACTGAAAACACACCTGCTTTCGTGCACGGTGGTCCATTTGCCAACATCGCCCATGGCTGCAACTCCATCATCGCAACCAAGACGGCCATGACATTCAGCGACTATGCCATCACAGAGGCCGGCTTCGGTGCCGATCTGGGAGCAGAGAAGTTCTATGACATCAAATGCCGGAAAGCCGGGCTCAATCCTGTCCTGACCGTCATCGTAGCCACTCTCCAGGGTCTGAAGATGCACGGAGACGTCGCATTGGAAGGCATCAAGGAACCGAATCCGGAAGGAGTCCGGAAAGGTCTCGCCAATCTGGACAGACACATCGACAATATCCGCAGCTTCGGACAGAGCGTGGTGGTCTGCTTCAACAAGTTCGCTTCCGATACCGAGGAGGAGATTGCCATCGTCCGTGACCATTGCCAGGAGATTGGTGTCGGCTTCGCACTCAACAGCGCCTACATGGAAGGTGGCGAAGGAGCGGTGGAACTGGCCAAGGTAGTGGTGGACACCATCGAGAAACATCCGTCCGAGCCGCTTCATTTCGTGTACGGAGACAGCGACAGCACCGAGCAGAAGATTGAAAAGGTGGCCAAGAACATCTACCATGCCGGCACCGTCGTCTTCGCTGCCAAGGCCAAGAAGAAGTTCAAGCTGATCCGTGATCTGGGCATCGAGCATTTCCCTGTCTGCATCGCCAAGACTCAGTTCTCCTTCTCTCAGGATCCGAAGCTCTATGGAGCACCGGAAGGTTTCACCTTTGAGATCAAGGATATTGTCATCAACACCGGTGCTGAGATGATTGTCGCCATTGCAGGGGACATCATCCGTATGCCAGGTCTGCCAAAATCACCACAAGCCCTGAGAATTGATCTGGTGGACGGTGAAATTGAAGGACTCAGCTAACCGGATTGCATCATGAACAAGATTCTCCTGATAGACGACGAAAATACCAACCGGATTCTTCTAGGCAAGATCCTTTCCCTGGAAGGTTACGAAGTCAGACAGGCCGAGGACCGTTTCTCGGCCTTGGCTGCGCTTCGGAAAAACAATGACGTGCAGGTCATCATCTGCGATGTGTTCCTGCCGGACGGGAACGGGGTGGATATGGTACCGGAACTGCAGAAAATGGCTCCGGAGGCCAAAATTATCCTGCTGACCGGACATGGCAACATTGCGGATGGCGTACAGGCCATCAAGAACGGAGCCTTTGACTACCTGATCAAGGGGGATGACAACCGAAAGATCATCCCTCTGGTGAGCCGTGCCATGGACGAAGCCGCCAAAGGGCTGAAAGGCCGGAATGCCGTGAAGAAAGAAGAGAAATGGAGCGGAAACGGCTTCACTTCCGTCATTGGACGTTCCACCAGCATCCAGCAGGTGGTCGCCATGGCGAAGAAGGTGGCCGCTTCGGACATCTGTGTGCTCCTGACCGGAGAGACCGGTACCGGAAAAGAGGTGTTTGCCAAAGCCATCCATCAGGAAAGTCCGCGGAAAGACAAGCCTTTCCTCGCCATCAACTGCTCCGCATTCAGCAAGGAACTGCTGGAAAGCGAGCTGTTCGGCCACAAGGCCGGCTCGTTCACCGGTGCCTTGAAGGACAAGAAAGGTCTCTTCGAGGAAGCCAACGGTGGTACCATCTTCCTGGACGAGGTGGGAGAGATGGAGTTCAGCCTCCAGGCCAAACTGCTGCGTGTGCTGGAATCCAGCGAATTCATCAAGGTAGGGGACACCCGGACCACAAAGGTGGATGTCCGCATCATTGCCGCCACCAACCGGGATCTGAAGAAGGAGATTGACCTGAAGCAGTTCAGGGAAGACCTGTATTTCCGATTGAGTGTCTTCCAGCTGGAACTGCCTCCTCTCAGAGAAAGGAAAGGGGATGTCCGTCTGCTCGCCCAATATTTCATCGACCGCTTCTCCCAGAAGATGAGAGGCCGTCAGATTGGCATACAGAACAGCTGTTTTCCGCTGATGGAGGCCTACTCCTGGCCCGGCAACATCCGTGAGCTCCGCAATGTCATTGAACGGGCCCTGATTGTCTGCGACGATGAGATTGTGCCGGACGACCTGCCACTCGACCTGCAGATGGTCCATCCGGCCAGCACTGCCACCGGCGAATTCGATCTGGCGACTGTCGAGCGCAACCACATTGCGAAAATCCTTTCCTATACCCATGGGAACAAGACGGAAACCGCCCGTCTCCTGAAGATCGGGCTGACGACCCTCTATCGGAAAATCGAGGAATACGGCATCCAAGTATAGGTTCGTATCCGCTGAAATATTTCTTACAGACCCTTCCAAAATGAAAAAACCTTTTCAAAATGGAAGGGTCTTTTTTTGTACCCATTTCTTTCTCTATAATTTATTTAATTGAGTATCAATGATATGCAGACTTGTCCGACCGGTCTGCATATATTTTGACTAGTGTGGCATACAGAACTGATAAAATTATTTTAGTATGGCAACTTTATTATTGGAATCTTTCCTATGTATCGCATTGGGGCTGCTCTGTTTCGGCCTGTTCTATCTATGTATCACCTGGTTTGACAAAATCTGAAAACATGTACACAATATTATTTATCCTAGCCTTGCTGGTTTCCGGCTATCTGGTCTATGTCCTCGTGAAACCGGAGAAATTTTAAAGAAAGAGAAGAACAACCCAAATTCTCTTGAAACAAAATCATGAATACTGAAATATCAGGAGCTATCCTGCAAATCATAGCGCTCATCCTGCTCAGCTGGCCGTTAGGCAAGTACATCGCAAAAGTCTATAAGGGGCAGAAAGTCTGGACTGACTTCATGAAGCCCGTCGAAAAATGGATCTACAAGATTTCCGGCATCAATCCGGAGGAAGAAATGGACTGGAAGCAGTTTCTGAAAAGTCTGCTCACCGTCAATCTGGTCTGGTTCATCTGGGGCATGGTCCTGCTGCTGGTCCAGGGGTATCTGCCCCTCAATCCGGACGGCAACGCCGGCCAGACTGCCCATCAGGCGTTCAACACCTGCATTTCCTTTATGGTCAACTGCAACGAGCAGCATTACAGCGGTGAAAGCGGCGTCACCTATTTCACCCAACTGGCTGTCATCATGCTTTTCCAGTTTGTAACCGCCGCAACCGGTATGGCTGCCATGGCCGCCATCATGAAGGCTTTCAGTGAAAAGACCACCCGGACCATCGGCAACTTCTGGAGATACCTCGTCCTGAGCTGCACCCGAATCCTGCTTCCTATGGCACTCGTTCTGGGCTGCATCCTCATCACCCAGGGAACTCCGATGGGCTTTGACGGCAAGATGGAAGTGACCACTCTGGAAGGGGACACCCAGTACATTTCTCAGGGTCCGGCAGCTGCCATCATCCCGATCAAGCAGCTGGGCACCAATGGAGGTGGCTATTTCGGTACCAACTCCTCCCATCCTCTTGAGAATCCGACCTACCTGTCCAACATGCTGGAATGCTGGGGCATCCTGATCATTCCAATGGCCATGGCACTCGCTTTCGGTTTCTACATCAAGAAGAAGAAATTGGGCTACAGCATCTATGCGGTGATGTTGTCCGCCTTCCTGATCGGCTGTGCAATCAACATCAGTACGGAAATGGGAGGCAACCCACGCATCGACCAGATGGGAATTGCCCAGGACCACGGTGCGATGGAAGGAAAAGAGGTCCGTATCGGATCTGCCGGCACCGGACTGTGGAGTGTCGTGACCACTGTCACCTCCAACGGTTCCGTCAATGGTATGCACGACAGCACCATGCCGCTTTCCGGTCTCATTGAAATGCTGAACATGCAGATCAACACCTGGTTCGGAGGTGTCGGAGTGGGTTGGATGAACTATTTCACCTTCATCATCATCACCGTCTTCATCAGCGGACTGATGGTAGGCCGTACGCCGGAATTTCTGGGGCACAAGGTGGAAGCGAAAGAAATGAAGATTGCTTCCATCGTCGCTCTCCTGCATCCGCTGCTCATCCTGAGCGGTACCGCTCTTGCCGCCTACCTGTTTGTAAAGGCTCCTGGCTTTGTGGCAGGAGAAGGGGGCTGGCTCAACAATCCGGGATTCCATGGATTGAGTGAAATGCTCTATGAGTTCACTTCTGTCGCCGCCAACAACGGTTCCGGTTTTGAAGGACTGGGCGACAACACCTGGTTCTGGAACATCTCCTGCGGTCTGGTGCTGATTCTGGGCAGATTCGTCCCGATCATCGGCCAAGTCGCCATCGCCGGTATCATGGCGCAGAAGAAATACATTCCTGAAAGCGCCGGAACCCTCAAGACCGACACCGCCACTTTCGCCATCATGACCTTTGCCGTCATCTTCATCATTGCGGCCTTGTCCTTCTTCCCGGCTCACGCCCTCAGTACCATTGCAGAGCATTTCAGTCTCTAACAGGTCCAATTTCTTGAAAAATGAAAACCAATCATAACAACTCCTTATTCCAGAAAGAACTGCTTCAGGAAAGTTTGAAGCAATCCTTCGTCAAACTCAATCCCAAACTGATGATCAAGAACCCGATCATGTTCACGGTGGAGATTGCCACGACCGTCATGCTGGCCGTTACGATCCTTTCCCTGTTCACGACTTCACAAGGTTCTTTCGGATACAATCTGACCGTCTTCATCATCCTTTTCATCACCTTGCTTTTCGCCAATTTCGCGGAAGCCATCGCCGAGGCCAGGGGTAAGGCCCAGGCAGACAGTCTGAGGAAGACCAGGGAGGAAACCCCTGCCAAACTCTTCAAGGACGGCAAGATCCAGGTGGTCAGCAGTTCCCAGCTGAAAAAGGACGATATCTTCGTCTGTGATGCCGGTGACATCATTCCGGCGGACGGAGAAATCATCGAAGGTCTGGCTTCCATCGACGAGAGCGCCATCACCGGCGAGTCTGCACCGGTCATCCGTGAAGCTGGTGGTGACAAGAGTTCCGTAACAGGAGGTACCAAGGTCTTGTCTGACCACATCAAGGTGGTGGTGACTACCCAGCCGGGTGAAAGTTTCCTGGACAAGATGATTTCTCTGGTAGAGGGCGCTTCCAGACAGAAGACTCCGAATGAGATTGCCCTGACTATCCTGCTGGCTGTCTTCACACTGATTTTCCTCATTGTCTGCATCACGCTGATGCCGTTTGCCGAATATTCCAAGACCACCATTTCCGTGGCTGCGCTGCTTTCTCTCTTTGTCTGTCTGATTCCGACGACCATCGGAGGTCTGCTTTCCGCAATTGGGATCGCCGGCATGGACCGTGCGCTCAGAGCCAACGTCATCACCAAGTCCGGCAAAGCGGTGGAGACCGCTGGAGACATTGATACACTGCTTCTGGACAAGACGGGAACCATCACCATCGGCAACAGAAAGGCGACCGGTTTCCATCCGGTGGCAGGAACAAACGAAAAGGAGTTCATCGAGGCTTGTCTCGCTTCTTCCATTTCGGATGAGACGCCGGAAGGAAAATCCATCGTCGAGCTGGCCCGGGCAAGGGGAGTGAACCTCAATGAAGCTGCCCTCCGCAATGCCAAGATGATCCGTTTCTCTGCGGAAACCAAATGCTCAGGTATTGATTTGCCGGATGGCACACAGATCCGGAAAGGAGCCTACGATACCATTTCCCGTCTGGTGGAGACAGCAGGTAATCATTTCCCGGAGGAGATCGGAGACCTGATCCGGCAGATCAGCAGCAATGGCGGCACTCCGCTGGTCGTCAGCATCGATCAGAAGGCGGCCGGTGTCATCGAGTTGCAGGACATCATCAAGCCAGGCATCGAAGAGCGTTTCGCGCGTTTGCGCAAGATGGGAGTGAAGACGGTCATGGTGACCGGTGACAATCCGCTGACTGCCCGTTATATCGCCGAGAAAGCCGGTGTGGACGATTTCATCGCCGAGGCGAAACCGGAAGACAAGATGAACTACATCAAAGCCGAGCAGCAGGCAGGCAAACTGGTGGCCATGATGGGAGACGGTACCAACGATGCACCGGCTCTGGCCCAGGCCAACGTGGGCGTCGCCATGAACAGCGGCACCCAGGCAGCGAAGGAAGCCGGCAACATGGTGGATCTGGACAATGACCCGACCAAACTGATCGAGATTGTAGAAATCGGCAAACAGCTGCTCATGACCCGTGGCACGCTGACGACTTTCTCCATCGCGAACGATGTCGCCAAGTATTTCGCCATCATTCCGGCCTTGTTCATGGTGACGGTTCCGCAGCTTGCTCCGCTCAATATCATGGGACTTCACAGCCCGGAGAGCGCCACCCTGTCCGCCATCATCTTCAATGCCCTTATCATCCCGATCCTGATTCCGTTGGCGCTGAAGGGTGTTGCCTACAAGCCGGTGGGAGCCAGCGCACTGTTGAGAAGGAACCTGCTCATCTACGGACTGGGAGGCCTGGTCGCTCCATTCATCGGCATCAAATTGATTGATCTGGTCGTGACTCTGTTCATCTAAATGAACGTGTTCGAACCATACAGCATATAGAAAATTTTAAAGTACATCATCATGAAAACAATTTCAAAATCAATAAAAATCACTTTGGCATTCTGCCTTGTTCTGGGCTTGTTCTATGTGGGATTCCTCTGGCTGTTCGCCAAACTCGCCGGACCGGGAAACGGCAATGTGGAGACCGTCACGCTGAACGGTCAGATTGTCGGCGCCAAGAACGTGGGCCAGAAGTTTACCCGTGACATCTATTTCTGGGGCCGTCCTTCCGCTGCGGACTATGCTGCCGACGCTTCTGCCGGCTCCAACATGGGACCGACCAACGAGGCTTATCTGAAAGAGGTGGAAGCGAGAATCGACAGCTTCCTCGTGAGCCATCCTTACCTGGAGCGCAGTGAAGTGCCGGCTGAAATGGTGACCGCGAGCGGTTCCGGTCTGGATCCTCACATCACTCCGGAATCTGCCTATGCCCAGGTGGGCCGTGTCGCCGCTGCGCGAAATATGGAAGAGGCCGAGGTCCGTGCCATCGTGGAAGAGAATATCGAGAAGCCTCTGCTGGGTCTGTTCGGACCGGCCAAGGTCAATGTTCTGGAACTGAATGTCGCTCTGGAAGAAGCCGGGCTGCCTGAGAAATGAAGACAATAAGTACTTTTTCCAAAATGGTCGGAGTGCTGCTGCTGACCGCCGCCTGGGCGCCGATGGACATCACTTTGTCACCTTCCATCGGATTCAACCCTTGGCAGAGTGTCTATTCTGACCGGGCGTGCATCACCGACGTGGCGCTGAAGGCCGCCAAGGTAATCAAGGTGACAGACCATTTCTCCTTTCCGCTGTTCATTCAGGCGATTGTCGCCCCTCATGACAGCTCCAAAGGAGTGGACAAGACCTACCTGGTAGCAGGTCTGAGCATCGGATTCTGAGAATCCGTGCAACAAGTAGAACTTAAATGAAACAAACAGATGGAAAACGACAAGACAGCCCAACACTTTCTGGAGATGATCCGGCGATCGAGAAGAGGTAAATTCAAAGTCTACATCGGAATGATTGCCGGGGTCGGCAAGACCTGGCGGATGCTGAAAGAGGCTCACGAGCTGCTGGACGATGGAGTGGATGTCCAGATCGGCTACGTCGAGACTCACGGCAGGGCAGGGACCGCCGCCCTGGTGGAAGGACTTCCTCTCATCCCGAGGAAGAAAGTGTTCTATAAAGGCAAAGAATTGGACGAGATGGACCTGGACAGCATTCTCCAGATCCATCCCGAAGTGGTAATTGTGGACGAACTGGCCCATACCAATGTGGAAGGCAGCCGGAACACGAAACGCTGGCAGGATGTCATGGAACTGCTCGATGCCGGCATCAATGTCATTTCAGCCATCAACATCCAGCACATCGAGAGCCTGAAGGACGATATCGGCAAGATTTCCGGTATCGAAGTCAAGGAAAGAGTGCCGGATCAGGTGCTGGAAGAGGCCGATGAGGTTGTCAACATTGACCTGACCGCCGAAGAGCTGGTCGCCCGACTGAAAGCCGGAAAAATCTACAGTCCGGAGAAGATTCAGATTGCCATGGACCATTTTTTCAAGAAAGAGAACATTCTCCAGCTGAGGGAACTGGCCTTGAAGGAAGTGGCGTTCCGAGTTGAGCACAAGGTGGAGACCGAGGTTCTGAGCAGTTCCTCCGGCATGGGACAGCGGATTCTGGCCTGTATCAGCAGCAACGAGAAGACGCCTCGGCACGTCATCCGGAAGGCCTACAAGATTTCCGCCCGTTACAATACCACCTTCCTTGCCCTCTATGTCCAGACCGGCAAAGAAAATCCCGACAACATCAAGCTGGACAGCCAGCGACATCTGCTGAATCATTTCAAGATGGTTGCCGAACTGGGTGGAAGCATTGTCCAGAAGCAGTCCGATTCCATCATTGATGCCATTCTGGAGACCTGCCGGGAAAGGAAGATCACGACCCTCTGCATGGGGGCGCCTACCCTGTATTGGACGGATACGCTCTTTAAAATGGGCAGTTATCGGAAATTTCTCCAGGAATTGGGGGAAATGAAAATTGATTTGATTATAATTACATCATAAATTGATCAATTATGAACATTAAGACGAAATTGACACTCGCCATCAGCATTCTGGTCTCCATGATCATCCTGGTGGTCGCCCTGTCCATCACCAACCTCCAGATTCTCACCGCCACCGAACCGACCAGTCCGGCAGCGGGACCGGGACTGAACAGAGCGCTGGCCTGGGTGGCAGTAACCGGAGGCATCTGCATCCTGATTGGCGTGTGGATTCTGATCACACTGCCCAAATCCATCAATGGCCCTTTCCAGACACTGACGCATGCGCTGCTGGAAATTGCCAACCACAATTATGATGTGAGCCTGGACATGAAGGGCAGCAATGAAGTGCAGTCCATCAGCAAGAACTTCAACCGTATGGCCAACCGGCTGAGAGATTACCACAACAGCACACTGGCAGACTTGAAGACTTCCAAAAGATACATGGAGAAAATCATCAATGCCATCAATGACCCCATCATCGGTCTGGACAATGACAAGAAGATCATCTTCATCAACGATGCGGCCGTCAACATTCTCAATCTGGACCGTACCCGTCTGAAAGACACGACCGCCCAGGACCTCGCCCTGAACAACGACCTGCTCCGCAGACTGCTCAGAGGCATGATTGAGAAGAACAAGGACAAGAAGGAGAACTCCCTGAAAATCTATGCCGACAACAAGGAATGTTATTTCCGGGTCAATTACATGGACATTTCCATGAAGGCCAATGACGGAGAGACCATGGAGAAGAGGGGAGACGTCATCATGCTCAAGAACATTACCGAGTTCAAGGAGCTGGACACGGCCAAGACCACCTTCATTTCCACCATTTCCCACGAGCTGAAGAATCCGATTTCGGCCATCATGATGAGTACCCAGCTGCTGGAAGACAAGAGAATCGGCCAGCTCAATCCAGAACAGGTTTCCCTTTCAGAAAGCATCAAGGAGAACAGCGAACGCCTGCTGAACATCACCAGCGAATTGCTGAACATGACCCAAGTGGAAAGCGGCAAGCTCCAGCTCAAACCTAAAATCACCAAGCCGATCGAACTCATCGACTACGCCATCAAGGCGACCCGGGTGCAGGCAGAGAAATTCGGCATCCAGATTGAGGTGGACTATCCCGACAAGATCAAGAAACTGTTTGTGGACAGCGAGAAGATTGCCTGGGTGCTGACCAACCTCGTGAACAACGCCATCCGCTATTCTCAGGAATATTCCCACGTGATTCTGGGCGCCCGTCAGCTGGACGACACCCACGTGGAGATCTATGTGAAGGATTTTGGAAAAGGAATTGATCCCCGTTACCACGAGAGCATCTTCGAGCCTTATTTCCGTGTTCCGGGCACCAAGGTGCAGGGCAGCGGACTGGGCCTGTCCATCTCACGCGATTTCGTGGAAGCCCACGGCGGCACCCTCACCATCGAAAGCGAACTGGGCAAGGGCAGCTGCTTCAAGATCAATCTTCCGTGCTAAAGGAATTCTCCTCCGGAAATGTCTGGGGCGAGGGCTCGTAACTTTTTATGTGAGCTTTGGCAACTTTGTTCCGGGCTTCTTCATAGCCGGACAGGGCGGAAAACGGGGCGAACTGCGCCGCTCTCTTGCTCATGGGCAGGGGAGGATGAACCAAGGAGGTATGGTGTTCCATACCTCTTATTTCTTGATATTTGTCCTGCTGAGAATCCATCATTTCATTTTGTGTTATCATTTTCCGAAGGGAGACATGAACATTTCCCGTATGGGGCTCAGCGTCTGAATTCACTGATGGTGATGGCAGTCGCGATGGCGGCATTGAGTGATTCCGGATGGCCGCGATGTGGACGGAAAGGGGGGATGAGGAGCCGGTCGGTCACCAGTGCGCCGACTTCGGTGGAGATGCCGTTGGATTCGTTGCCGACAATGATGACGGAAGGGGAGTCCGTGCCTTTGTCGAGCTGCTTCCGGTAAATGTCCTCGCCGTCGAGGAAGGTGCCGTAGACCGATCCTCCGTGCGCTACGGCATGGCGGCAGATGGCTGGTACGTCGGTATAGTGGAATGGTACCCGGAAGATGGAGCCCATGGTGGACTGGACGACTTTCGGGTTGAAGATGTCCACGGTGTCGCGGGAGGCGAAGATGCCGTCGATTCCGAACCAGTCCGCCACTCTCAGGATGGTGCCGAGGTTGCCTGGGTCACGGATGGCATCCAGTGCCAGGAACAGGCCTTTTCCGCATTGCGCGAAAGGGTCTTCTGTCAGGGATAGAGTGGCCGGTTTCTTGGCGACGGCCAGAACGGGGGAGGCGGATGACAGGAAACTGATCTTCTTCATGGCCTCTTCTCCGATTTCTTCCCGGCGATAGACTTTTTCCACTTCCAATGAGGAAGCGAGCAGTTCTTCGACCATTTTCTCTCCTTCCACTACAAACAGTCCCAGTTTGTCGCGGAATTTCTTGTCTCCCAAGGAACGGATCTTCTTGATTTCGTTGTTTGAAATTGCACTCATCTCTTACCTGAATATTGGAAAAACGCGGGAAATGACCTTGTCTTGTCATCTGCCCGCGCTTTGTGTATAACTTGCTTAGTAACCCAATGTCTTCAACATGCTATCGTACGACTGCTCTTCTGCAAAGATGCGGGTAGTGATCTTGCCGTCCTTGTCCTTGTCAATGAGGATGTGGCGAGGGGATGGCTGCAGGCAGTGCTTGACTCCGCCGTAACCGGAAATCGCTTCCTGATAGGCTCCTGTGTGGAAGAAGCCGATGTAGAGGTCGTCCCGACGGTTCTTCACGATTGGCAGGAAGATGGCGTTGGCGTGTGCCTCGGCATTGTAGTAGTCCTTGCTGTCGCAGGTCAGGCCGCCCAGGAACACACGATGATATTCATCGTTCCATTTGTTGATCGGGAAGAGGATGAAACGCTGGTTCAGTCCCCAGGTGTCCGGCATGGTTGTCATGAAGGAGCTGTCCAGCATGTACCAGCACTCCCGGTCGTTCTGCTGTTTCACATCCAGCACCTTGAAGATGGTGGCGCCGGATTCGCCGACGGTGAAGTTGCCGAACTCACTGTAGATGTCCGGAACGGGAACGCCGTGGGCATCGCAGACTGACTTGATCTGATAGACAATCTCCTCGATCATGTATTTGTAGTCGAAGTCCACTGCCAGGGAGGTCTTGATAGGAAGACCGCCACCGATATTCAATGAATCCAGTTCAGGACAGATCTGCTTGAGGTCACAGTACAGGTGAAGACATCTGAGAAGTTCATTCCAATAATAGGAGGTGTCACGGATACCTGTATTGATGAAGAAATGAAGCATTTTGAGCTTGAACTTCGGATTTCTCTTGATGCCGTTCTTGTAGAATGGGATGATGTCGCTGTAACGGATTCCCAGACGGGATGTATAGAAATCAAATGAAGGTTCCTCCTCAGCTGCAATCCGGATGCCGACATTGATCTGTTCATCGCACTCATCATCCAAATCTTCCAGTTCATTCTTGTTGTCCAGCACCGGAATGATGTTGAACCATCCGCTTTTCCGGAATCGGGCAATGTTCTTGATATACTGGGGTCTCTTGAAGCCGTTGCAGATGATGATCTGGTCCTTGTCCACCAATTTCTTTTCATACAAGGCATCTATCAGATTCAAATCATAGGCGGAAGAGGTTTCCAGATGAATGTCATTTTTCAGCGCTTCTTCAACAACAAATTCAAACTGTGAACTTTTTGTACAATAGCAATAATGGTATTCTCCATCGTATCCTGTCTTGGACATCGCGTTGCGGAACATGCGTTTCGCCCGTTGGATCTGAGAGGAAATTTTAGGTAAGTAAGTCAATTTCAACGGTGTGCCGTACTCTTTGATAATCTCCATCATATTGATGTCATTGACATACAATACGCCATCTTTCACTTGAAACTCATCTTGAGGAAAATCGAAGGTCTGATCTACCAGATCGATGTATTTGTTCTTCATTCTCTAAATAATCCGGAAAAAACAATAAACATTAAATTCGTTAAAACATACAAATATAGCGCAACATATTCAATTTGTTCATAAAATATTTGAGAATATCTCCCGAAAGGGATAAATTTGTAGATGATGAAGACCAGAAGACACATATTACCCCTCCTGCTTACCGGAATGATTTTAGGTCTGTCTGCATGCAGCACGACTAGAGTCCTCTCGGAAGGGGAATACCGCTTGGCTTCCAACAAAGTCAGGATCGTCAATGAGGCCAACGAGAAAGTCAACATCGGAGAGATTGACAAGTACATCAAGCAGAAACCCAATTCTTCCATGATTTTCGGTTGGAATCCATTCCTGAACATCTATAACTGGTCTGGAGACAACGAGAAGAGCTTCTGGCGAAAAATCGGAACCGCCCCTGTCATCTTTGATCAGGATCAGGTGGCTGCTTCTGTCAGCAACATCGAGAAGCATCTCGAATACATCGGCTACTACAATTCCAAAGTGGAAGCCGTCATCAAGCTGGACAAGAAAATCGCCAAAGTGGACTACCATGTCCAACTTGGCAAAAGGATTCCCATCAGACGGATCAGATATACCTTGCCGAAGGAAGGTCCTTTCGCAGTGGATTTCCTGAAAGACACCAGCCATATCAGCATCAAGCCTGGAGACTACTTGTCAGAAAAGGCACTGGAAGCGGAATCTGCCAGATCCGCCAGCCATTTCCGCCAGCTGGGCTACTACAGTCTCAGCAAGAACAACTATTTCTTTGAGGCCGACACCATTTCCGACCCGACCGGTGCCATTTTGGAACTGAAGATCAATGAATATACCCGGAACGAATCCGCCAAGGAAGCGAGCCGGATCGACAAATACAATTTCGGAAAAGTCAACATCTATCATCCCAAGTCCCTCAATTTCAAGGAGAATGTACTCCGGAAGATGAATCTCATCCATCCGGGCGATCCTTACAGCGAAGACATCGTGAACAACACCTACAACCGTCTGACTTCCCTCAAGCTTTTCAGCAGCGTCAACATCGAGCTGAACCGGAGGGAAAACCAGATTGTTGACTGCGACATCAACCTCAATCCGTCCAAACTGCAAGGTTTCAAGACCAATCTGGAAATGTCATCCAATTCCAGCGGCCTGCTGGGCATTTCTCCGGGACTGTCCTATTACAACAAGAATTTCCTCCGAGGAGGAGAATGGCTCAACCTTGGTTTCATGGGCAACTTCCAGTTCAAGCCAAAAACCAATATCCATTCTACTGAATTTGGCGTTTCAGCAAGCATCAGCCTGCCAAGATTCCTTCTGTTGCCTTACAGCTGGTTCAAAGATCAGGTACCAAGAACGGAGATCAAGGCATCCTACAATTACCAGAACCGCCCAGAATACATGAGGAACCTCCTCTTCACCAGCTTCGGCTACACCGGCTACCACAAGGACCTGTTCTACCAGTTCTATCCGCTCCAATTGAAGATCGTCCGCCTCTACCATCTGGATGAGGGTTTCTATAACTCATTGGCCAACAACCCGTTCATGAAGAATGCCTATCAGGACCACTTTGACCTGGGTGCCGGTGGAACTCTCTATTTCACCAATACCAATGAGGTGGTGCCGAAAGGTTCCTATTATTTCACGAAACTCCAGCTTGATGCGGCCGGCAACATCCTGAGCCTGTTCAAGCCTTTGATGAACAAAGACAGCAACGGAGCCGGCAAACTGTGGGGCACTCCTTTCTCCCAGTACGTGAGGGGAGAGTTGACTCTGGGCAAGGTATGGCGGCTGGGCAAGAACGAGAACCACGCCATCGCCACCCGTTTCATCGCCGGTGCCGGCTATGCCTACGGCAACTCAAAGGGACTTCCATTTGACCAACATTTCTATGGCGGTGGCAGCAACAGTCTTCGAGGTTGGCAAGCCAGAAGTGTCGGACCAGGTCTATCCAAAGCGGACACGACCTTCGTCATCCCGAACCAATCCGGTGACATGAAACTGGAAGCCAATCTTGAATACCGATTCAAACTATTCTGGAAATTTGAAGGCGCCCTCTTTGCAGATGCCGGCAATGTCTGGACCTTCCACAAAGATGGAAATGATACCGAGAATGTCAAATTAGGCCGATTCCGCTTCAAGGACTTTGGAAAATCCATTGCTGCCGACTGGGGGCTGGGTCTGAGACTTGACCTCAATTTCATTCTCATCCGCTTTGACTTCGGCATGAAGCTGCATGATCCTGCCCGTGATGCAGGAGAAAGATGGCTGGGACTCAAAGACTGGTTTGACAAGAACGGATGCGCCCTTCACTTTGGAGTCGGCTATCCATTCTAATCCTTCATTTCGCTACGGGGGCACTTGTGATTCATTACTGGTTAGTACTGGTTCATCCCTGGTTCCCCTAGTTCACCACTATAAAAAATAACTCTGCCGGCTTCCCGACAGAGAAATGTCTATTTGGTGTAATATTTCGGCCAACAGGATTGCAGGTAGGCCTTCAGATTGTTTTCCTGCCGATTCTCGGCCGGTTCGTAGAATACATGTCCGACCAGTTCCTCCGGCATGAACTCCTGGTCCACGAAATGACCGGGATAGTCGTGAGAATACTTGTAGCCGTCACTGTAGCCCAACTCCTTCATGAGCCGGGTAGGCGCATTGCGGAGGTTCATCGGAACCGATGCGGCCTGGGTGTCGTGCGCTACCAGCAAAGCATCGTTGATGGCTTTGTAGGCGGAATTGCTCTTCGGGGAAGAAGCCAGATAGATGGTCGCTTCAGATAGAGGGATACGCGCCTCCGGCATCCCGACGAAATCGACAATCCGGAAACAGGCCTCGGCAAGCAGAATTGCATTCGGATTGGCCAGTCCCACATCCTCCGCAGCGGAAATGCACAGACGACGGGCGATGAATTTGGGATCTTCCCCTCCGTCCAGCATTCGGGCCAGATAATAGACGGCGGCATTCGGGTCGGAGCCCCGTATGCTCTTGATAAAGGCGGATATGATGTCATAATGCATGTCGCCCCCTTTGTCGTAACGGACGGCATTTTCCTGCAGACAACGTGCAACCAGCTCATTGTCAATGACAAGATGGTCTTCTCCGGCATTGGCATCCACGATGATTTCAAGCAGATTGAGCAGTTTGCGCGCGTCTCCTCCGGACATCCGGAAGAGCGCCTCGTTCTCCTTCACCTGTATGTTCTTCTCCTTGAGCACCACATCTTTGTGCAGAGCATTGTCCAGCAGCTGCTCCAAATCTGCCTTCGCCAGAGATTTCAGGACAAAGACCTGACAACGTGACAAAAGCGGATTGATGACCTCAAAGGAAGGATTCTCGGTCGTCGCGCCGACCAGCACTACTGTACCGTCTTCCACCGCACCCAAAAGGGCATCCTGCTGGGACTTGCTGAAACGATGGATTTCATCGATAAAGAGGACAGGGGAGCCTTTCGCATGACTGAAGACCGAAGAACGGGCTTCTCTGGCTTTGGCGATGACGTCCCTCACATCCTTCACACCGGCATTGATGGCAGAGAGCGTGAAGAACTCCCTGTCCAAAGATTTGGCCATGATATGGGCCAGAGTAGTCTTGCCGACCCCCGGAGGCCCCCATAGAATAAAGGAGGTCAGATTGCCAGAGGCAATCATATTCCGAAGGACAGAGCCTTCTCCTACAAGATGACTCTGTCCTACATATTCTTCCAAATTTTCTGGCCTCATCCTCTCCGGAAGGGGAGGGAGATTCATTCTATCTTCCATTCAAAATCATATCTTCTTGCCATAAATGCGGCGTCTCTTGTTCTGCTCGGAATTGAAGCGGGTCCAAGGTGCACGGACTTTGACATTGTCCTCGAGTTCGGCATTGGATTCAGCATATTCAAATCCACCCTTGATGTACTGAGGAATCAGGTAGCTGAAGATGACGGCGAGCACACCTTTGTTCTCATAGCCTGGAGTGATGCCGACCAACAGCATTTCAAGCGATTTCTCGTGCTTGAAATAGAGCGATTTCAGCAGGTGGAACCAACCGAACGGGAAAAACTTGCCATTGGACTTCTGCAAGGCCTTGACAATGGACGGCATACTGAAACCGAAACCTACAATATTTCCTTCCTTGTCTTCCACGATACAGGAATATCTCAAATCCATCACGCTCAAATAGAAATTGACAAAACGGTCAATCATGGCATCGGTCATGTCCACATAATTATAAAGATTGTGGTAAGTCGCATTCACCAGATGAAAAATCTCCTTTCCCAATCCCCGCTTGATAGCATCTTTCTTGGTCCACTGCTTGACACGATATCCGTATTTTTCACGTACGACAGCATCCAGATTGACTATCCGCTCCGGTATCTCCTTTGGAATATGGACTTTGTATTCGAGCCAATCGACCTCCTTGCTGAAGCCCAGCGCCTCGACATGCTTCATATAATAATCATAATTGTACTGGCAGACCATTGTTCCGATCTGGTCAAATCCCTCCACAAGCATACCTTCAGGATCAAAATCATAGAAACCTTGAGGACCGATGATCTTCTCCATTCCGCGAGCCTTTCCAAATTCGATGACCTTGTTGAGCAATGCTTCCGTAACATCCTGATCATCAACCACATCAAACCATCCAAAACGGACTTCCTTCTTGTTCCACCTTTCATTGGCCTTATAGTTGATGACTGCCGCCACACGTCCGACAACTTCATCATCACGATAGGCGAGAAACAGTTCAGCTTCTCCCAATTCGTATGAAGGGTTCTTTCGGTGATCAAATGTATCCATTTCATCACCAAACATGGTCGGAACATAATAAGGATTGCCTTTATACAATCTGCGCGGAAACTCAACAAACTGCCTGAGCTCTTTCTTGTCTTCTATTTTTTTGACTGTAATTGCCATGAATCTATCGTTTTAGGTACACTTAAATATTAAGTATAATTGCCTTATTTATCGAAAAACCATGCAAATTTAAACAATAATTCGAGAAATAAAAGACGAAAAAATAAACTAACTGTTCAAAAAGCAATCAAAACGTACGTAAATGTTAAAAAAAAATAAATCATAAGGTGAAATAGACCTCCCAGAAAAATAAAACCAGCAGAAAAAACAATATGTTTGATTATTTTCCTACATTTGTAAAATATGCAGAATATTTGTTCTACAATTTATATTATGTTAAGTTGCTTATGTTACTAAATTTCTTGACTCTATTTGGTGCCCTCGCCTTGTTCCTTTTCGGGACAATGATACAGAGCAATGGTTTGCAGAAAATTCTCGGAGACAACGTCAGAAAATTCCTTCCATGGATGAAAGGAAATCCTGCCAAACAAATTCTTGCCGGTGCGGGTTTGTCCGCAGCAGTCCAGTCCTCCAGCGCAGCGACCGTAACTGTGGTCAGCTACGTGAACGCAGGTCTGCTCCTTCTCGGTCAGGCAGTCGGCGTCATTTTCGGAGCCAATATCGGTACTACAGCAACGGCATGGCTCATCACCCTGTTCGGATTCACTCTCGATGTCAGACTTCTGGGCTTCCCTCTCCTTTGCTTCGGATTTTTCTTCATGATGTCCAAGGACAGCAAGAAAAAGACCATCAGCGAGCTCATAATCGGTACAGCCCTTATTTTTGTCAGCATCTTCTATATGAAGAAATGCATGCTTGACATCAACCAGCAAGGCGCATTCATGGAAGCGCTCACCGCCATGGCCTCCTACGGCTTTCTTTCCGTGTTCATCTTCCTTTTGATCGGACTGCTTGCCGCATTCATTCTCCAGTCTTCCAGCGCAACCATCATTCTGGCCCTCATCCTGCTAGGTTCAGGCTGGATTCCATTCAAGTTGGCGGCCGCCATTGTACTGGGTGCCAACATCGGTACTACCATCACGGCCAATCTGGCTGCGGCAAAAGCAAATATACAGGCTCGTCGTGCAGCACTTATCCATTTGTTGTTCAATACGATAGGAGTTGCCATCATCCTCATTTTCTTCCAACCGTTCACTTCCATCTGCCAATGGATCGCCACCTTTTTCGGTGCCGAGATCACTCCTGATTTTGTCGCAGGTGAAAGCAGCAGCATTGCCTCCAACGGCCAGCTCTACGGTCTCTGCGCCATCCATACGATGTTCAATCTCATCAATGCCTTCATCCTAATCTGGTTCAGCAAAGGCATTGTCAAGATTGTCACCCGTCTGATCAAGGACAAACCGGAAGAAAAGGATTCTCTTCTGAAATATATTGGTGTCAGCCCAATAGGCTCACCTGCCGTTTCCATCGGACAGGCCTTCAACGAAGTGATCAATTTCGGACAGATTTCCTATGAAGGATTTGACTATGTCCGCAAGGCCGTCAACGAAAAAGATGACGACAAATTTGAAGAATACCGCAAGAAACTTGTTGAATACGAGGAAATTTCAGACCGTATGGAAAGAAATATCGCCAATTTCCTGAGCAAGATCAGCCCAGATGTGCTCAACACAGAAGAAGCCGCCGAAATGAAGGTGGTCTACCGAATCATCGGAGAGATGGAAAGTCTCGGAGACAGTGGTGAGAATATCAGCCGCATCCTTGAAAGAGAAAAAGTTCACCATAGGAAATTTGACGAAGAGGCCATCTCCAACATCAACCTGATGATTGACAAAGTGGATGCGGCCTACAAAATCATGAACATGAATCTGGCCAAAGCGGTCAATCACGACATCCACTCAATTGAAAACGCATTCAAAGCAGAATCAGAGATCAACTCGACCAGAGAACAACTGAGAAACAAGTGCATTGCCCATATCGAATCACAAAGGGGCAACTACCAGTCTCTCAACTACTTCCTTGACATCATCTCCGAACTCGAGTCAATGGGAGACTTCATGGTCAATATCTCTCAGGCTGCCATCAAGAGAAAATAAATATAAAATGGCAAGAAAAAAATTAGACCTCATTCTAGAAAACATCGAGATAGAAGCTGTTGCCGCTGAAGGCAAGGCTCTCGCTCACGTAGACGGCACAGTCGTGTTCGTGGAATTTGCAGTTCCAGGAGACATCGTGAACATCCGGATCATCAAAAAGAAGAAAAATTACATGGAAGGCTTCATTACAGAGATCGTGAAGCCTTCTCCAGACAGGCTGGAGCCTTTCTGCGAGCATTTCGGCGTCTGTGGCGGCTGCAAGTGGCAGCCTCTCCCTTACGCGCTCCAGCTCAAGGCCAAACAGCAACAGGTATATGACCAGCTGGTCCGTATCGGCCATCTGGAAGTGCCGGAAATCACGCCGATCATCGGATCAGACGACACCATCTTCTACCGGAACAAACTGGAATATTCCTTCGCATCCAAACGCTGGGTGCTCCAAGGTGAAGATCCGGAGACCATTCCAGAGAATGACAAAATGGGACTGGGCTTCCATGTCAGCAAATTCTTTGACAAGGTACTGGACATCAAGAACTGCTGGCTCCAGAAAGCCCCTTCCAACGACATTCGTCTATTTGTCAAGCGATATGCCGTAGAACATGGTCTGGAATTTTTCAATATCAGAGAAAATACCGGCTATCTGAGAAATATGTTCATCAGAAGTACAGAGGCTGGTGAATTCATGGTCATCCTCTGCTTCTACTATGAAGACAAGGAAGTCCGTGAAGCCTTGCTGAACGCATTGGTGGAGGAATTTCCACAAATTTCTTCTCTCTATTACATCATCAACCAGAAGCTCAACGATTCCATTTCCGATCAGGAGTGTCTCCTCTACCACGGTGATGAATGCATTGTCGAGCACATGGAGAACCTGAACTTCCGCATCGGTCCGAAATCCTTCTACCAGACCAACAGCAAACAAGCCTACAAACTTTATTCTGTGGCCAGAGACTTTGCCGGATTGACAGGTGGCGAAGTTGTCTATGACCTCTATACCGGAACAGGCACTATCGCCCAGTTCGTCTCTTCCAGAGCAAGCAAGGTAATCGGTATTGAATATGTGCCGGAGGCCATTGAGGATGCGCGCATCAATGCTCAAGCCAACGGAATCAGCAACTGCACATTCTTTGCCGGAGACATGAAGGACATCCTGACCTCCTCCTTTGTACAGGAGCACGGCCACCCAGACGTCATCATCCTGGACCCTCCAAGAGCTGGCATCCATCCGGATGTAGCCAAGGTCATTCTGGAAGCAGCTCCAGACAGAATGGTCTATGTAAGTTGCAACCCTGCCTCCCAGGCCAGAGATCTTGCCGTTCTTTGTCAAGACTACATCATCACTGACGTCCAGCCTGTCGATATGTTTCCACACACCCAACATGTCGAAAACGTATGCCGACTCATCAGAAAACAATCTTAATCAAACATATTATCAAATAACAGGTCAAAAATGATATTAGAAATCCTATTGTTGATCATAGGACTGGTCCTCATCATCACTGGTGCAGAATTCCTGGTAGATGGTTCCTCTTCAATAGCAAGAAAATTTGGGGTCAGTGAATTTGTGATCGGACTCACCATTGTCGGAATGGGAACCTCCGCACCGGAGATGGTGGTCAGTTTCATGGGGGCCTTTCAAGGAAAAGCCGACATTGCATTGGGCAATGTCATCGGATCCAACATTTTCAACACCCTGCTCATTCTGGGCATCACCTGTTTCCTCATGCCAATGACCATCACCCGTCAGAACATGAAACGGGACATTCCAATGAACATTGCCACTACCTTGCTCTTGATTTTTCTGGGCATGCACGGCACTTTCTTTGGTCTCGGCCATGACGTGGTCAGCCGTCTGGACGGTATGCTCTTCATCCTGATATTCGCATTCTACATGTACTGGTCTTTCAAACATGACCAGAGTGAGGAACCGGTGGAGGAAGTGACCGAGAAGCAGCCGAAGCTCTTCGTATCCATCCTGCTGGTCGTTTCCGGCTTGTCTGCACTGATTTTCGGTGGCAAGGTCTTTGTCAACTCCGCTACAGAAATTGCCAGTATGGTCGGACTGAGCGACAAGTTCATTGCCATAACTATTCTGGCCGGAGGTACCTCTCTTCCTGAACTGGCTACCTGCATTGTCGCAGCCGCCAAGAAGAAAGGCCAGCTCGCCCTTGGCAACATCCTCGGTTCCAACATCTTCAACATCCTGCTCATTCTGGGCGGATCTGCCATCATCCATCCATTGAACTTCGGTGGAGTCGGACTCGTAGACCTTGGCGTACTGCTCCTGAGCGCCGTGCTCATCTGGGCCAGTGCACACATGGGCAAGAAAGCGCAGATCGACCGTCTTGACGGCTTCATGATGCTTTCCTGCGAAATAGGCTACATGGTATGGCTGTTCATCAACCTTTGATATCTATTAAATTTTAATATACAAAATGTTATTGACTACTTTAAGTAACAGGATTCTACAGTCTCTCAATCCTTCACAATTGATTCCAGACACGAAACTGCCGCCAGCCGATTCGGCAAAGGCGATTGTTGAACAATATGCCAAAGAGCTGGTGACCAATCCAGACCAGTTCTTCTCAGATATGCTGGAACACGCCATCAATTTCGGTCTGAAGCTGCTGCTCGCCATCGGTATCTATATTGTCGGTGCCCTGCTCATCAAATGGATCAAGAAATCCATGCAGCGCCTCTTCGTCAAGAGGAAGACAGAACCGACAGTGGCCTCCTTCGCCATGAGCATCATCTCCATTACCCTGACCATCATCCTGATTGCCATCACCATCGGCACACTGGGTGTCAACACCACCTCCTTTACCGCCCTTCTTGCTGCAGGAGGTATGGCTGTAGGTATGGCAATGAGCGGTACCCTCCAGAACTTTGCCGGCGGCATCATGATTCTGGGCTTCAAGCCATTCAAGGCAGGTGACCACATCAAGGCGCAGGGATTAGAAGGAATCGTCACGGAAGTCGATATTGTCAGCACCAAGATCCGGACCTTTGACAATGCCATCATTGTCATGCCAAACGGCAATCTCTTCAACAGCAACATCACCAATGTGACCAACACCAACCTGAGAAGGATCACCTGGAATATCGGTGTAGCTTATGGAAGCGATCTGGAACAAGTCAGAAGCCTCATCCTCAAAATAATCAATTCCGATGAGAGGGTGCTTCATGTCACAAAAAAGAACAGCCTTATCAGCGAACCAAGTGTCAACCTGAATGAATTGGCGGACAGCAGCATCAACTTCGTCTGCAGAGCCTGGGCATCTGGTCACGATTATTGGTCCATCTATTTCAACGTATTGGAAACCATCTACAAAGAACTCCCTGCCAACGGCATAGAATTCCCATTCCCACAGATGGATGTGCATGCGGAAATCACCCAATGCCATCAAAAGGAAAGCTAGAGATTCTGTTTTCCTTACCTGTAATAAAAGAAGGCTGCCGGCAATGATTGCCGGCAGCCTTCTTTTTCAATCATTTGTATGCAAAGAAATCAAATTTCAAACATCCATATTCTCACGTGAAACTACAGGATTGCTGTAGATATCAAGGAAAATAGACCGGAGGTCATTTCTATTGAGTTCCTTCTCCACCTTGTCGAGCTGACGTTCTACGTATTCTGTAAACTGCTCCACATCTTCAGGAGAGTACAGATTGGAATATTTGTAAGTGTGGTGTACCATATCATAGGCGATATAGTTCGTTTTCCACAACTTGTAGCCGTCAATGATCCTTCTGTCCATTGCATGACGGATAGACTGATAACGGTCATTTTTAGTACAATGAGAAGCCTCCACAATCTCTTCGCGGGCAAGCGGTTTTCCAATATTGAGATGAATGTTGCCTTTCTGTTGCTGGATACCAGTCAAAATGCTGTCCAAATCCTCTCTTGGTCCCTTGACATATTTCTGGGTACGTGAAATCAGCAGTTCACGGGCCTTCCTGATATCACAAGGTTCATACTCGTAGGAAATGCTCAAAGGAACTATGTTCAATTCCTCAAAATTGGAGACGAAATCCTTCGTTCCGCTCATGTCCAGCATCTTGAGCAATCCTTGCTCAGTGGTATCGATTCCATTCTTGGCACGACCTTCACGTTGGGCGATCCATACAGAATTTTTTCCGGATGTCACACACTGGCGGATATACTTTGACAAAAGCTGAGAAGACAGATACAGGCTACGCGCACTAATGCCACGAATCACCTTGATCATACGGTTGGAACGAATCAGATACTCAATATACTTGTTGGAAAGCAGATTGTCGCCGACAGCAATCTCTGTCAGCGGAAAACCATTTCTTGCAAGCACTACTTGAGTAATGGCCGGATCCATGATGATGTCCCTATGATTGGACATGGCGACATACTTTCCATCAATATTTCTGATATTCTCTATGCCATCGTATGAAAAATTGTGTGCAGATGTATCCAGAACCCATTCTACAAACTTTGCCATCACCATGGACTGAAATTCATCGATGGATTTCAGATTTTTCAGAACCTTATACAGGTAATCAGGCTCTTCATTTGGAAAAACAACCTTGGACACGACAGGAACAACGGGATGTTCTGCCACTTCACTTAAGGCCTTGATAGCCTCTTCATCAGTATACGGACTGATACTTTCAAATTCATTATTTTCCTGACACATACTTTAAAAATTTACAGGATTTGAATACAAATCTATAAATTATTTTGCAAGGTTCAAAGGGATAGGTCAATTGTTTTAATCCCGTCTGTACAGAAGAGAACTGTCTCCATAGCTCAAGAATCGGAAAGAGTGCGATAAGGCATAATCATAAATTGTCCTCCAGTCCCCCCCCACAAAAGCGGAAACCAGCAAGATCAAAGTGCTCTCCGGCTGATGAAAATTAGTTACCAGATAATTGACCATACGGAATTTGAATCCAGGGACTATAATGATGCGTGTACCTATGACAAGCTGTTCCATCCCATATCTTTCAAGATAAGAAATGATGGCATCCAGCGCCTCTTCCATCGTGTACGGATATTCTCTTGTATAGGGCGCCCATTGCTCCACATCTTCCGGCATCCCTTTCTCGATACAGCTGACACCGATATAATAGAGCGATTCCAAAGTCCTCACGGAAGTCGTTCCTACGGCAATGATTTTCTTTCCGCAGTCACGAAGCCGTTCCAAGCATTCCAACGTCACGACAAAAGGTTCCCGGTGCATGGGATGGTCGGCCACGTTCGAACTCTTGACTGGCAAGAAAGTGCCGGCCCCCACATGAAGACACACATTCTGAATCTGAATACCCTTGTCAGCGATCCTTTCAAGCACGTTTTCTGTAAAATGAAGACCTGCAGTAGGAGCCGCTACAGATCCTCTATAATGAGCATACAACGTCTGGTAACGCTCACTGTCGATTGTCTCACTCTCTCGATTGAGATAAGGTGGAATAGGTACAGTACCGCATATTTCCAGTACAGAAGAAAAAGGGATACCATTTTCCCAAGTGAACTCAACCAGACCAGACTGGTCTTCACGTGAAATCAGACGCGCCTTCAGCCCCATATCCGCAATCCGCAAATCATTCTCAGGATTGTACAATGAAAGCAAATCATCTTTCCACCTCTTGGCATTTCCAATCACACAAGTCCACCTGCACTTGCCTATAGAAGCAAATGCAAGGTTATATTCCACAGGAGTATCCGGCTGTAGGCAAAAAATCTCAATGTGAGCACCAGTAGGTCTGACAAAATGTAAACGTGCCGGAACCACCTTGGTATCATTGAATACCATCAGCGCATCCTCCGGAAGCAGGTCCGGTAGTTCTCTGAAAATATGTTCATCAACTTGCCCGTCAATATATCTCAACAATTTGGAAGAGTCTCTTTCTGCCAAAGGATACTTGGCAATCCTATCATCCGTGAGGGGATAGTTGTAATCCTCAATATGAATCTCTGGTATCATCTTTAATACAAATTTAAACACAAGCAAAGAGTTCGTGAAAATTGAAAATTCAGGACAAAACTCTTCGTGACCACAAAAATACACAATCACACGAGAAATAGAAAATATAATTTACAATGCAGTTTCACCTTGGAGATACAAGATTATATACTCCATTATACACTTCCAACATATGTTACAATATTGCATACTTCTGTTTACATCTCATAATTTCACACTTGTCGCAAAAGAAATTTGTTTAGAATTGTAAAATATTACATCTGTAACATAAGTGCATTTTATACGCATTTTATTGAATTGATATCTAATTGAAACCCAGTTGTTTATATGATTAGATATGAATAGTGTCTTTATCTGTATAGTGTAAATTTTCAATTGTCCAGGGGGGCTCCTTTGGAAATAGACATAAAACTTACAGATAATACTTATAAAATGAGGATATTACATGATAATACCTAAAGCAAATCTTTGCGCGTCGGACAACCTCTCCACTCTGTTCCGTATCTTTTTGTAATCAATTCACAAAAGTAAACGTGTCCCGGTTTCGAAAATTATTGCTACATTTGTAAAATCAATGTTCAGAACCATGAAAAACAGATTACAACAGTTCATCAACGCTGAAAACATATCTCAATCGCAGTTTGCAGACAAAATAAATGTAGCGAGGGGAAGCGTCTCCCATATCATCTCCGGAAGGAACAAACCCAGCTACGAGTTCATCCAGGCCATGATTGAACACTTCCCTATGCTTAATGTGGAATGGTTGATGACAGGCAGAGGAAAGATGTACAGGGATGTTACAAATATGAATCATCCCCCTGCCTCGAATCAAAATCTGTTTACAACTCCCCTCCAAACTCCCTCACCAACTCTGGAGACAGCCGAAAAGGAAGTTTTTCCTGGCAGCAGGGAGGAGCCAGAGCAAATTCTGCAACCACAACGCGGTATCAATCCCGAAAATCAGACGCAATCATCTGACAATCAGAAGACTATACAAAAAATCGTGGTATTCTACACCAACGGCACTTTTGAAGAATTCAACCGATGAAAGGCAGGATAGGCGGTCTTCCCTGCCTTTTATAGCACAGAACTGCATTAATTGAGGCTTTTTCCGTATATTTGCGGATGTAAACATCGGAAACTTATGTACAAGCATATCATCAGACCTTTGCTTTTCCTGCTCGTTCCGGAGAAAGCGCACAATCTTATCTTCAAGTGTCTGGACATCCTGTCCAAAATACCTTTTGCCCGGCCGCTTGTCCGCCTGATCTGCAAATACGAAAATCCAAAACTGGAGCGCGAAGTGTTCGGCATCCGTTTCCCCAATCCGGTGGGATTGGCTGGAGGACTGGACAAGAATGCCCAGCATTACAACGAACTTTCCGATTTCGGATTCGGCTTCGTCGAGGTGGGTTCACTGACTCCCCAGCCCCAGCCGGGAAATCCGAAACCGAGGCTGTTCCGTGTTCCGAAGGACCGTGCCATCATCAACCGGATGGGCATCAACAACGACGGTGTCATGGAAGCAATCAAGCACCTGAAAGCCAACAAGCCAGATGTAATCGTCGCCGCCAACATCGCCAAGAACACCAATACGCCCGATAACGAGATTGCCAAAGACTACGACCATTCCTATTCTCTGCTCTATGATTTCGTGGACATGTTCGTATTCAACATTTCCTGTCCGAATGTGGTCGGATTGACCAAGTTGCAGGACGTATCCTACATTTCTGACATCATGGACAACATTCTGGACAAGAGGATGGGTCTGGATGAATACAAGCCGATTCTCCTCAAGATTTCCCCGGATATCGGCAAGGAGCAGGTCAATGACATCATCGACTACTGTCTCCGTTCCGGCATTGACGGTATCGTCGCCACCAACACGACGCGTAGCAGAGACGGTCTGACCATCGGCCAGGAAAAGATCGATGCCATCGGAAACGGCGGCATGTCCGGCGCCCCTCTCTTCGAGAAGAGTCTGGAAATGGTACGTTACATCCATACCCGTTCCCAGGGCCGGCTGCCAATCATCGGAGTCGGCGGCATCATGTCACCGGAACAGGCGCAGATGATGCTGGATGCCGGTGCCTCTCTGGTGGAAATCTATTCCGGATTCATCTATGAGGGTCCGGGTCTGATCGGCAGGATTCTCAAGTCCATCGTCCGCTCCAAAGACGAAAAAGGAGCAGGCCGCCAATAGAAAGCAGACTGCCACTGAAAAGTAATGACAAAAAACAACAATATGATCAGAGCATCCATCTGTACCATCGGGGATGAAATTCTCATCGGACAGATAACAGACACCAATTCCACCCAGATTTCCAAAGCGCTGGGCAGCATCGGCATCCGGACAGACCGCATCGTCTCCATCGCTGACAGGCAGGAAGACATCTTGCAGACACTGGACCAGGAGCTGAAGAACCACGACATCGTCCTGACGACTGGCGGACTGGGTCCGACCAAGGACGACATTACCAAAGAAGCGCTCGCCAAACTCACCAGCAGCAAGGGAATGTACCTTCACGAAGGTCAGTTTGATGTGATGAGCCGCATCCTTCATTCCAGGGGACTGGATGTTCTGGACATCAACAAGGCCCAGGCGATGGTCCCGGATTCTGCGGAGGTGATTGTGAACCAGCTCGGGACAGCCCCCGTCATGGTTTTCAGGCTCTCTAAGGAGCTCTATCCCCATCAGCCGGTACTCTATTCCATGCCAGGTGTTCCATTTGAAACCATGGCCGCTCTGAAGGATGTGATGAAGGACATCCGGCAGCACTGCCACATCCAAGAAATCCTCCACCGCAACATCATGACCTACGGCATGGCGGAATCCGCCCTCTCCGAACTGCTGGAGCCATGGGAAGATTCCCTTCCATCTGATATGCACCTCGCCTATCTCCCCAACCCTCTGACCGGAGTCAAATTGAGATTGTCCATCTACAATGCGGACGAGCAGAAAGACAACATCCGGTTAGAAGAGGAAACCAAGCGATTAGAGAGCATCTTGGGGAATCTGATGTATTCCGACAAGGAAGATACTTTGGAAAGCGCCATAGGCCACGTATTGAGTTCCAGTGGGCAAACACTCAGTGCGGCTGAATCCTGCACCGGTGGAGAAATCGCCCACTTGATCACCACCGTTCCCGGTTCTTCCGCCTACTTCCTCGGTTCCGTCACCTCTTATGCTGTTCCGGTCAAGGAAAAAGTACTGGGCGTTCCGGCCGAAGTCATCCTCGACCACGGCGTAGTCAGTGCAGAAGTGGCCGCCGCCATGGCAGAAGGAGTCCGGAAACTGACCGGCAGTGACTGGTCCGTCGCCACCACCGGATTTGCCGGACCCGGAGGTGGAGATGAAAGAGAACCGGAAGGTACCGTCTGGGTAGCCGTCGCCTCCGCAGCTGGAACGGTCACCCACCGCTTCGAATATCACCTGGACCGCAAGCACAATATCCAGCGCTTCGCCGCCTCCGCTCTCCATCTTTTGCTCCAGCAGATCCGGAAAATATAGCCCGAAAATAGGTTGAAAAGGTCTTCCCTACCGCCCTTTACTGTTTCCAGACCAACAAATACGAAAATTGGCTTAAACATCTGATTTACAATGTATAAAACATAGATGTTTAAGCCAATAACATTTTTGTTGCTTTTTGCATTATTCTATTGAATATCAGTATTTTCCACTAATTTTAACAACTTCCTCAAAAACACGCAGGAAATTGCCTCCGGCGACCTTTGCAATGTCGCTTTCGCTGTAGCCACGGCTTCTCATTTCCTCGAAGAGGACAGGCAGTCTGGAGATATTTTCCAGTCCATTCGGAGGGATGACGATGCCGTCAAAATCGGAGCCGAAACCGACGTGGTCGATGCCTGCGATTTCAACCGCATGGTCGATATGATCCACAACCGCCTTGTAGGAAGGACGCTCCAACTGCAGCATTTCCCTCTGTACCTGATGCCAGTTTCTCACAGCTTCGGGATCGTCAGGATGTGCCTTGAATCTCATCTCGATTTCATCGGCGCGGTCGCACCAGCCGGACTCGTCAAAGAACTTTCCGAATTCATCCGACAGGAAGGCCGGATAGAAATTGATCTGCACGACTCCCCCTTTTTCCGCCAGAGCACAGAGCATGTCGTCGGACAGGTTCCTCCGATGTCCGCAAAGCGCCCGGCAGCAGGAATGGGTCGTGACGACCGGTGCCTCTGAAAATTCGATGCAGTCATAGAACGTCTTGTCGGAAGCATGGGCCAGATCGACAATCATGCCCAGTCGGTTCATTTCCGCAACGACTTCCTTTCCAAACGAGCTCAGCCCTCCCCAACGGCGACCTTCTGCCGCAGAATCCGCAATCAGATTGTCTTCATTGTGGGTCAGAGTGACATAACGGACGCCCATCCGGTAGAACAGCCGCAGGAAAGAAAGGGAATCCTGGAGGGGTGCCCCATTTTCCATGCCCAGCAGAACCGAGAAGAGTCCCTTCTCCTTGTTCTTCCGGATGTCCTCTACAGAAAGCGCCAGGGCGGCAGTCTGCGGATTTTCGTCCAGGGAATCGTACACCTTGGACAACATCTTGAGGCAATAGGCGGTCGCCGCATCCGGGGCCATCTTGGGTGGAGTATATAAAGCGAAGAAGGAAGCATCCACTCCTCCCTTCTTCAACTTAGGATAATCGATCTGCGCCAACTCGTTGTCCAGAGCAAGATTTCTCAGACGGACCAGCTGAGACGGCGTATCACAATGAGAATCTACTACGAACATCTTTATCTTGTCTGCCTCCTGACTGCATTTTCTATTCTGGTGACACTCGATTTCTTGATGCCCTGAACCTGCAGGAGCGGATTGCCGCAGAATACCAGTTCTGAGGAATTGCTCAGGTCCAGTTCTATATTGTTCAATACATTGACCCAAGCCACAGCACTGTTGAGTACAACAGAGGCATTCTGAACTTCAAAGCGCTCTGCTTCCACTAGAGAAACTCCTTTTGAATTGCAGGTGAGCCTGTTTCCTTTCCCTTGCGCCGTCAGATGAGATGAATTGCGGGCAATTATGGCAAGAGTGTCCATCTGGCCGGCCAAACCAACACTGGAACTGCCAGAAAGACCGACCTGCACATTACTTGCCTCACACGTCAAGGCCATTGCAGATGAATTTTCAGTTGCAATCTTGACATTCTTGGCTGACAATTTCATCGTCACATCGGCATTCTTGCTCAAATTGATTTCGGCTACTCCTTTTTCTACATTCACATTGAGATTGTCAATCTTTGCCTGATCCTTTGCGGTCAAATTGAAAGAATGTGAATAGACCGGTTCTGATTCAGAGCTGATACTGGACTTTTCATTCATGTCAAGGACTGCCAGATTCGGCAAGGAAATGGTAATGTTCATGGTCGGAACCTTATCCCCGCCTCTATAATTCTTCTTCAAATATTTTGCACCTTCTTTATCCAGATCAACAATCAATGTGTTCTGACGGACATAGATATCGACATAAGGGGCCAAATCCTCATTGATTTCCCAATCGGCATGGTAGGTGGTGCTGTTTTCAAAAGTCACCTGAAAGTTTTTCCAGATTTCCACACGGTCAAATGGTGAGAAATCCTTGCTTTTGGAAACGGTCTGGGCATCCAGACCCCAGGCAGCGGCCAACATCAGTGCGGCGGCTCCCAACATGGTTATCAATTTCTTCATATTCTTCATAATTCTGTTATTGTCGTACTTGTCAGTCCAATGATTCGATCAGTCTGCCCCACTCTTCACTCATGGCATCCAGATCCCTCTTCTCATTGAGATACTCTTCCGTCAGAGCCATTATTTCATCATTTCCAGAAGGATGCGCAAGCGTCTCTTCAATCTTCTTCATCCGCTGCTCAATCTCTTCAATCTTCCTCTCCAGAAAGGAGATGCGGTTCTTCACCTTCTTCTCCTCCTTGGACAGCGCCTTCCGCTCCTGGAAATCCTTCTTGGATTCGGTCACCGTCTCCACCTTCTCCACTTTCACTTCCTCCTTATGGAAACGTCTTTCCAGCTCCTGGAGATTTTCCAGCTTCCTCTTTTCCAGGAAGAGTTCGACTCCTCCCAGATGCTCCTTCACCTTACCGTCCCGGAACTCATACATCTTGTCCACCAGGCCATTCAGGAAGTCACGGTCGTGAGATACTACAATCAGAGTGCCATCGTAAGCGGCAAGCGCTTGTTTAAGAATATCTTTCGACTTGATGTCCATATGGTTGGTAGGCTCATCCAATGCCAGCAGATTATGAGGTTCCAACATCAATTTGGCCATTCCCAGACGGGCACGTTCTCCACCGCTCAATACGGACACCTTCTTGTCAATGTCTTCTCCACGGAACAGGAACTGTGCCAGGATATCCCTGAGTTTGAGACGGATATCGCCCACGGCAATGTTGTCCAGAGTCTCATAGACCGTCAGATTCTTGTCGAGCACGTCCTCCTGGTTCTGGGCGAAATAGCCGACCTGTACATTGTGTCCGACCTTGCATTCGCCTGAAATCGGATCCAGCTGTCCCATGATCACTCTCATGAGCGTGGTCTTACCTTCACCGTTGCGTCCGATCAGCGCCACTTTCTCCCCTCTCTTGATTTCGATGTCGGCTCCGGAGAAGACGACTTTCTGAGGATAGCCCACCTTGAGGTCCGTGGCCTTGAAGACCACATCACCGGAACGTGGAGAAGGAGGGAACTTGACGGTCAGGACGGCCCTGTCGGTCTCATCCACCTCAATGCGGTCCAGCTTTTCCAATGCCTTGATACGGGACTGTACCTGGTTGGACTTGGTCGGCTTGTACCGGAATTTCTGGATGAAGTCTTCCGTCTTCTCAATCATCTTCTGCTGATTCTCATACGCCGCCATCTGCTGCACCAGCCTCTCTTCCCTCAAAGCCAGGTATTGGCTGTATGGCACCTTGTAGTCATGAATCTGGCCCAGCATCACTTCCACGGTACGGGTCGTGACATTGTCCAGGAAACGACGGTCATGAGAGACCAGCATGAGCGAGCCCCTGTAATTCTTCAGATAATCCTCCAGCCATTCGATGGACTCGATGTCCAGGTGGTTGGTCGGCTCATCCAGAAGCAGCACATCCGGACGGGAAAGCAGAATCTTCGCCAGCTCGATTCTCATGTTCCAGCCCTGGCTGAAAGTCTCCGTCTTCCGGTTGAAATCCTCGTCCTTGAAGCCCAGGCCGAGCAATGTCTTTTCTGCCTGGACAGCCGGCGGTTCTGACTTCTCGAAAGACAAAAGGTCATTGATCTCATTCAGACGGTTGATGAGTCCCATGTATTCGTCACTCTCATAATCTGACCTTTCCGCCAGACTCTGGTTGATCCGGTCCAGTTCCCTTTCCATCTGATGGATGGCATCAAAAGCGGTCATAGTCTCCTCCATCACGGTACGCCCCTTGTTGTGCGCCATGATCTGAGGGAGATAGCCGATTTTCATGTGGTTCGGCATGTCGATGCTGCCGGAAGCCGGACTTTGGATTCCGCAAATCAATTTCATGATGGTGGACTTGCCGGCACCATTTTTTCCGACAAGACCGATCTTGTCTGTCTCGCTTATATGAAAACTAATGTCATCCAACAGGTTGTACCCGCCGAATGACACTGTAATATTATTCAAAGAAATCATTTATATCTATCTGTCGTTCAATCTTTTTTCAATCAAATTGGCAAATATTTCAGGACAACGCACCACATTTCCTTTCTTCTTGTTGATGAAACCCGAGACGACCGTACCTTCGGCACAAATCTGCCCTTTCTGGTTCAGGACCTGCTGTTTCATCACCATCTTGGCACCAGGAGTCTTGTCCAACATGACATTCACGGTGACCACATCCCCCACTACTGCAGAAAACTTGTATTTGCATTCCACGGAGACAATGGGCAATTCAATTCCCTGCCGCTCACATTCTTCTATCGGGAAACCGATGTCTTTCATGAATTCAATTCGAGCCACTTCAAAATAACGGATATAATTGGAATGATGGACAATCCCCATCTTATCAGTTTCATAATACCTGACCGGAAATTTCGTTTCAAAATACAACATGAACTATTCCTCCTTATATCCATGCAGAAGCCGGAAAACTTGAATCCGGCTCCGCATGTCATCAAATTATCTTAACGGCTGTTCTTCAGCATGGCGATCTGGGATTCCAGCCCCTCGATCTTGGCCAATGAATCAGCCTCTTTCTTGCGTTCCACCTCTACGACTGCCGCAGGAGCATTGTTGACGAAACGTTCGTTGGACAGCTTCTTCCGGACCGTATTGAGGAATTTCTGCTGATACTCCAGCGCCGCCTCCAGTTTGACAAGCTCTTCTTCCACATTGACCAGACCAGTGAGAGGTACGAACATTTCAAACGTCCTGACCATGAAAGAAACACCCGCCTCGTCAGAATTGAACTCCTTCACCACTTCCACTTCGGAAATGTTGGCCAGTTTCGCAATCACCGGAATGACATCTGTCGGGAAACTGCCCTTGATGAGAAGATTGAGCGCCTCCTTCGGAGAAAGGTTCTTCTGCTGACGGATACCACGGATGCTGTTGACTGCCTCCTGTGCCTGTCCGAACTCTTCCAAGAATGCCTTGTCATAAGCCTCTGGCTTCGGTGAAGGCTGGAACATGATGGTCTCGTCCTCACTGCGGTTGTCCAGTGCATGCCACAACTCCTCTGTGATGAAAGGCATGACAGGATGGATCATCTTCAACAGGCTCTCGAAATAAGAGAGAGTCGCATCGTAAGTCTCCTTGTCAATGCTCTGTCCGTACTGAGGTTTGATCAGCTCCAGATACCATGAGCAAAAATCATCCCAGAACAGTTTGTAGGTCGCCATGAGCGCATCAGAAATTCTGAATTTGGAATAGTGGTCTTCCACCTGCTCCACGGTCTCGTTCAATTTGTCCTTGAACCATCTGACACTGATCTTGTTGGTCTCGCTCACTGCCATTTCCGGATCGACGGACCAGCCCTGGATCAGACGGAATGCGTTCCAGATCTTGTTGCAGAAGTTACGTCCATGCTCCACCTGGCTCTCATCGTAGAAGATGTCATTGCCGGCAGAAGCGCAAAGCAGCATACCGATGCGGACAGCATCTGCGCCATACTGGTCAATCAGCACCAGCGGATCTGGAGAGTTGCCCAGCTGCTTGGACATTTTACGTCCCAGTTTATCACGTACGATACCGGTCAGGTACACATTTCTGAAAGGCTCCTTGCCCATGAACTCGTCACCGGCCATAATCATACGGGCTACCCAGAAGAAGAGGATGTCCGGACCTGTAACCAGGTCGTTGGTCGGATAATAGTAAGCGAGGTCCTTGTTCGGCTCTGCGTCCTCGTGACCAGGTTTGTTGCTGTCAAATACGGAGATCGGCCACAACCAGGAAGAGAACCAGGTATCGAGCACATCCTCGTCCTGTTTCAGATCGGCACCAGTGACAGAAGGGTTGAGCTTCTGAGCCGCTTTCAATGCCTCTTCCGCATTGGCCTCCACAACAAACTGTCCGTCAGGGAGATACCAAGCCGGAATACGCTGACCCCACCAGAGCTGACGGCTGATGCACCAGTCGTGCACGTTCTCCATCCAGTGTCTGTAGGTATTTCTATATTTGTCCGGAATCAGTTTCACCTTGCCGCTCTCGACAGAATCCAGCGCCATGGCAGCCAAATCCTCCATCTTGAGGAACCACTGGGTAGAAAGCCTTGGCTCAATCACTGCATTGGTCCTTTCGGAATAACCGATTGGGGAAGTATATTCTTCTATCTTCTCCAGATTGCCGGCTTCCTCCAGCATCTTGACAATCTTCTTGCGCGCCACGAAACGATCCTCACCTACGAGAATCTGTGCCTTCTCATTGAGACGGCCGTGCTCGTCGATGATGTCGAGTACTGGCAGATGATGACGGAGACCGATCTCATAGTCATTCACGTCGTGAGCAGGAGTCACTTTCAGACAACCTGTTCCGAAGTCCATGGTAACGTAGCTGTCCTCGATGACCGGAATTTCTCTGTTGATCAGAGGAACCAGCACCTTCTTGCCTCTCAACCAATGATAACGCTCATCCTCCGGATTGACGGAAATGGCGGCATCGGCCATGATGGTCTCAGGACGGGTGGTCGCAATCACCAGGTATTTGTCGGTAGGATTGCCGTTTCCGTCAGAAATATAGTAGCGGAGGTGATAGAAATGGCTCTTGGTATCCTTGTGGATAACCTCCTCATCGCTGACGGCAGTCAATCCCTCCGGATCCCAGTTGACCATTCTGACTCCTCTGTAGATGTAACCTTTCTTGTAGAAATAGACGAAAGTATCGGTCACGGCTTCGGTCAGGTCCGGATCCATAGTGAATTTGGTTCTGTCCCAATCGCAGGAAGCACCCAATTTGCGGAGCTGCTTGAGGATGATTCCACCGTGCTCCTCCTTCCATTCCCAGGCATATTTCAAGAACTCGTCACGAGTCAGCTGATCCTTGGAGATACCCATCCCCTTCAACTTGGCAACGACCTTGTTTTCCGTAGCGATGGACGCATGGTCCGTACCCGGCACCCAGCAGGCGTTCTTGCCATCCATACGTGCCTTTCTGATCAGGACATCGTTCAAGGTGTTGTTGAGCACATGGCCCATATGAAGAATACCCGTCACATTTGGTGGTGGGATTACAATAGTATAAGGTTCTCTCTCATCAGGTTCAGAATGGAAGAATTTCTTTTCAATCCATTTCGAGTACCACTTGTCTTCCACTTCGGAAGGATTGTACTTTGCTGGTAGTTCCATATATGCAATTAAAATTATTTTCTTTTGACCGATGGCCTTCCACAGACCATCACACACTCTCGTCCTTGCAGAAACCTCATTTTCCACCAACCACGAGAAAATCGTACAAATATACGCATTTTTCTCCTCAACTTGAAAGAAATGACAACAAATCAGAAGTTGCCGTCAGGATTTTGTTTCACCGACGTTTATTTCGTATATTTGTCTGTCAAATACTTTCAATCAACAAGAATATGAATCAGAACAACAATAAAGACAAAGGTTTCAGCCTGGAGCTCAATGCAGAAGTGGCAAGAGGAACCTATTCCAACCTGGCTGTCATCAGCCATTCCCAAAGCGAATTCATCGTGGACTTCGCCACCATGCTGCCCGGCATGCCCAAACCTGACATCACCAACCGCATCGTGATGACCCCGGAAAACGCAGTCCGACTCGCCATGGCCCTCCATGACAACATCATGAAATACCAGCGCGAATTTGGAGAAATCAAGCTGCCCGGACAGCCGGAAGCACCTCAGCAGCAGGAAGAGCCACAGTCCGGAGACACCTTCGATCTCAGCAAAATGGGACCGTTCGGCGGCAACAACCTCTCCTAATCCCTCGAAGAAATGGTTGATTTAAGCAAGATCAAAGCACTGGTGTTCGACGTGGACGGCATCTTCACGAACGGAGGCATCTTCTGCGACCTGCAAGGCGAACTCTACCGTACCTTCGATGCGAAAGACGGATTCGGTATCCGCATGGCCTACATGAACGGGTACCATCTAGGCATCATTACCGGTGGCCGTTCGCTTTCCATCCGCGCCCGCTTCTTCACTTGCGGCATCACCGAAGAAGACGTCTATCTGGGTTCCCGCAACAAAATGGAAGACATGTTGGACTTCTGCAAACGGCACGGACTGGAACTCGATGAAGTGCTCTACATGGGAGACGACCTCCCCGACGCCGAAGTGATGTCCAAAGTAGGCATCTCCGCGACCCCTTGCGATGCAGTGGAAGAGGTCCGTCAGATTGCAGACATCGTCACCGAGCAGCCAGGAGGCCACGGCGCCGTCCGCTACATTGTCGAGACGGTCATGAAAACACAGGGACGCTGGACCTTCGACGTGCAGCAATACAAGAAAGACTTCTAGAAAATGATACTCAGCGACAAACGAATCATCTTGGGCAGCAACTCCCCCCGCCGGCGAGAACTGCTCAAATATCTGGACATTGACTTCACCGTCGATACCGGCAACACCTTTGAAGAAAAATTCGACCCGTCCACCCCACACGAAGAAGTGCCCCTTCTCATGGCGGAAGGCAAATCAGAAGGATTCCACCGTCCGCTCGAAGCGGATGAAATCCTCATCACCGCCGACACCATGGTCCTCTGCGACGGACAGATTCTGGGCAAACCCCACAGCCACGAAGAAGCGGTGGCCATGCTCCGCCTGCTCTCAGACAAATGGCACCAAGTCGTTACCGGAGTCTGCATCAAATCCCCGGAAATGGACTTGTCTTTCTCCGACACCACCGAAGTGCATTTCAAACCGCTCACCGACGAAGAAATCAACTACTACGTAGACAAATACCAGCCCTACGACAAAGCCGGCGCCTACGGTATCCAGGAATGGATCGGCTACATCGGCATTGACTGTATCGAAGGCTCCCACTTCAATATCGTCGGTCTGCCCGTCCAGAAACTGTATATGGCCCTGCAGCACTTCGAATAAAAAAATACACTACGACATACAAAGAAAACTGGGTCAAAGCACTGACCCGGTTTTTTATAGACTCCTTGCTCCCTACCGGCCTACGCCACTCAAAGCGAGCGAATCCACTCAACAATATCCTGCAACACGACCGGACTGATTGTCTGCTCGATGGAACTGTATTCCTGTGGCAAACCGGACCGGCATTCCTGAAACAGATGATTCAGCCCCGGATACTGTTTCACTTTGGATTTCCCGTTCTGCGGCAGCAGCTCCTCAATGGCAGCCAGGTTCACCGAAGAAACCACCTGGCAGTCCATGTCTCCGTTCAAGGCCAAAACAGGGCAACGGGTATTCTGGATGTCCGCAGCCGGATCGTAATTGAAGAAATACTCCAGCCAGGCATTCGGCTTGGACAACGCCATCTGGACATATTGCCGCTTGGTCAAAGGATATAGTTGCCCGGACAGCTCCGCAATCTTCTTGGCCTGCGCATAAAGACACTCGTCCCCCTTGACGCCACACCCGGCCATGCTGACGGCAAAATCGAGCAGCTGCTCCGCCCCAAGCATGAAAGCGACGCTCGCCCCTTCGCTATGCCCCAACAGGCCAACCTTCGAAAACTCCTTTCTCGTACGCAGAAATTCAATTCCGGCAACCGCATCCTCCGCCACCTCCTTCGTGTTCACGGTCGGAGCATTCCCCGACGACTTGCCCACAGCACGGTCATCATAACGAAGAGAGGCAATCCCGTTCCGTGCCAGGAAATCGGCGATCACCCAAAAAGGCTTGTGCCCGACAATTTCCTCGTCCCGATTCTGCGCACCACTGCCGGTAACCATCAGAACGACCGGCACCTTCTCTCCTCTCCGACACCCTTCGGGAAATGTCAATGTCCCCACCAAAGTGACATCCGCCTTGGCATTGGCAAAAGACACCTCCTCCGTAACATAGGGAAAAGGAGCCACCGGATGCTGTGGACGATTGTATTCCATGCCTCCTTTCTTCAGTTTCAGCTGGAACCTCATCCCCATCTGTTCAAACACACCACGAAGGACACCGTCTTCCGCCAAGTTTCCTTGGAAGCCAGCATGGATGGCCGGAATACCAATACTCAGAGAATCCGCAGAAAGATGCAGAATTTTCGCAGGGATCCCCTTCGCCGCCTGGTCAGGGCTGTCCAAAAAACAGATTTCCCGACCCTCCGTATCCTTTTCAATATTCAGGACAATATGCAGTCTGGTCGGACCTGCCTCCAGAATCCCCATCCAGGCCCCGAACAGATTCTGTGCCCTCACGGAAGTCGCCGTCATCAGAAAAGACAGCAAAATGATTGTTTTGAATGCTCTCATGACATTTTAATATTGACACCATGAAGATAGTAAAACGAAATATAAATGAAAAAGCCATAAGAACATTTCTTACAGACATACGTATATGCAAGGTATATTCATTGATATATACAAACCAATCGGTGACAGACAAGATGATGGAAATAATCGGTTCCGTTGCCGTCCGTTGTAACCATTCCGGTGGAATATGCAAATAATCCTGGGCGGCACGCATTTTTCCATTTTGTGAACAGCGAGAATTCATTGTATTTTGTATGTTTGCAATACATGAACGATGAGGAGCCGATCTGTTATTGCCTCGAAAATGACTCATTGATCCTAGATGGCAAATACATTGGAATCTCTAAAATCAATTTGGTATTGCATTGAAGGAGACAAATGTCCTAAGTTCAGTATCCTGTATCAAATCAGGTGAACGTAAAAGTCAATCCCCCCATCAGCATCATCCCAGTATGGATATTTTCTGACCTCAATCTTCTTATCGAAGCGTTCTGCGATTTCAAGATATTCACAGACCATTTTCATTGCTCTGCGACTCTCCCTTCCATGGAACATACCCGCCAGCACGATCTTTCTGGCCTGATGCTTCTTCCCTGCAGAAATTCTGCCTGCTATCGCCTGCTTTTCATAATTTCCATATAATTCCTTACCACGTTTGAAGAGATTACGGCCTGTCGTCAATTTGCAGATTCTTGAACACTCAAAATTTCGTATTGAAAACACATTCTCTCCTTGTACAAGAATTAACTTAAGATAAGGATCATCGTCAATCGAATCCGTATTTCTTGCAACATAAACCAATGTCGTCCCATTATATGGCGGAACAGTAGAGCATGTCGCCAATCGTTCAGAAGATAGTTTCCCATAATAAACTGCACAGAAATCGCCCTCTTCGCGAGCAAGACAGTCTGCCATTTCCTGTGTCTTTTCGTTGTGTTTGATCATATGTAGTTCATTTTATCAGACTGGGCAGGATCCCTCTGGCAATATACCTTCTTTGCATGAAGACATAATGTCAGATAATGTTCAATGTGTAAAATTGATTACTTGAACAATACCCGTTCCCCAGATATTAAACATTTTACAGATGTATTCAATATAGACATTTCATTTCTGATAATCAAATGCAGGCCATAAAATCATAAAATACAATCCACTACGGATATCATTTCCACTTTTTCCCTCCCCATACATCACTGACAATATCCTGTCATGTAAACAATCTCTATCGCCATTTCAAAGCAGATTTGGATTATATCAATTTATTTGCTATATTAAAAAGCTCTATACCTTCCTATACATGATTGATCAGACAGTAAAGATACACGACCAATATACCTTTGAAATCAAACTCGGTTTTCATGCAGACAATGAAAATGACAAGGATGACTACAATATGAATATATGGATGTTCATTCCAGATAGTTTGGATATCAACCGTTCAACATACAAAAAGTCCGACTTCTATAGGGATATCAGAACCTATACCCGTCTAATTACTCCGACTTATCATCTGGATGACCTTGCAAAAGAGGATAATCTTCCCTTCTGTTTTCTGAAGAAAAGCATTGAAGAACTCATCACAACACCAGAAAGAAAGACACAATCTGATTTTGAATATCACGCCAAGATGTACATTTCCATTGTGAAAAGTTCGCTCCGTGACGAAATCAACAAAATATCAGCAGAATCACAGACGGAGACAATGGATAAAATGATTTTCTCTTACTTGCATGACTGCAACATGATCAGAAAGATGTACCGCAATTTATGGCAGGAGAAAATAGAATACAATGTCAACACCGAAGCCCAAAACACTTTCAGATTCTGTGACGAATTTCTCAGCAATCTGATGGAATATCATACGTTCAGGCTATTGAGCAAACTGGACAAATGCTTCTTGGACAAATGCAATGAATTCAGACAAGAACTTCTCGATTTGATTAAACAGGAAACGACTTATAGAGAAAAATGCCATTACCTCAACATTGAGAATGACAACAAACGCAAAAACAGAGACTTTGTATTTCGTATGGGACTTTTGAAAAAATACGTGGAATGTGTCCTGTTCCTTGACACGAAGAAGAAAAAAGATGGCATTGTCGCCGAGCAACTGTTCTTGAGCCTTGCTGCAGGTATCGCCATGATATTTGCCACAGTCATAAGTTTCACATTCAAGCAAAGGCTGGGTGCCTACACTCTTTCCCTATTCTTTGTCATGGTAATCTCCTATATGCTGAAGGACCGCATCAAAGATCTGTGCAGATTCTACTTCTCGAAAAAAATGAACAAACATTACTTCGACCATAAGATTGACATGCACATCCATAGAAGCAAAATCGGCACCATCAAAGAAGCAATGGACTTCATTCGGGAAAAACAAATTCCAAATCAGATACAGAACAAACTACATCGCTCTGCATTACTGGAAGCAGACAATGAAATCTACACAGAACAAACCATATTGTACCGCACCCGATTGTCGATCGATACAGAAAAACTCTGTTCTGCCAGTCAATATCCCCTATCTGGAATAGCCGCCATCATCAGAATGAACCTCTCCCACATGATTCTTAAAATGGACAATTCAGAATTTCCACTATTCTGTCCAGCCCCCCAGATTGGATACAAAAAAATCAAGGGAGAAAGAATCTACTATCTCTATTTTGTCATTCAGATACAACATAATTCCCAAGACAATCTGAAGGGATATAGAATTGCATTTAACCGAAACGGAATCAAGAGCATCGTCTCAGAACAGAAACAGAGATAAACCTGAAAAAAATAACAGTACATGAAAATTATCGAAAAACTCAAGAAAAACAGCACATTTACCAAATCCGTCGGCATTCCTGGAATTGTCACATTAATGTTGATTACCATTCTGGCGGGCCTCTTTCCTTCAAAAACCGAAATCGTGATGAACACCAGCAGAGACTTTATTTTTTCTCATCTCAGTTGGATGTACATTCTATTGTGCATTTTGTTTTTCGGATTCGTCTGCTTTCTCACTTTCAGCAAAGTTGGAAATATCAAATTAGGACAGGACAATTCAAAACCACAATACAGTACATTCTCTTGGATAGCCATGCTCTTTGCCGCAGGAATGGGGATCGGCTTGATGTTCTATGGTATAGGTGAACCGATGGCTCACTATGCGAATCCGGCCCTGGCCGACACACAGGAACTGGCCAAAGAAGCACAACTGAACACTTTTTTCCACTGGGGATTTCATGCATGGACTATTTATGCCGTGATGGGACTCATCCTCTCCTATTTTTCATTCAGATACAACCTTCCCCTTTCTGTCCGAAGCGGATTGTATCCTATACTGAAAGATAAAATCAA